>Ga0066442_1000279_pt1 | contig 11852 bp, 10 predicted proteins | sample LakWasMet62_LOW9_2_FD_59530 | JGI IMG/M metagenome (GOLD analysis project Ga0066442, IMG submission 59530) | Freshwater sediment methanotrophic microbial communities from Lake Washington under simulated oxygen tension - Sediment Metagenome 62_LOW9 | ecosystem: Environmental > Aquatic >... | reverse complement strand
TAAGCTCAGCGATTGCCTGTTCTAAACTAACGCGCATAATATTTAAGGATAACTAAAATGTGCATTTTACTACTTTACGCGCATCCGTACCTAAATTAGAACATTTCAGCTTTAGAGCCTGATGGGATAAAATGGATTTTTTAAAAGGAAAGCACATGACCCAAATCACCGTTGAAAAAAACCCAAGCCAACAACGTTTAGAAGCTTTAAACGTAAGCAAATGGCCGACATGGGAGAAAGAAGTTTCTGTTTTTCCATGGACGTTTCCTGAACAAGAAATTGCATACATCCTCGCTGGTGAATGCGTGATTACGCCAACTGGCGGCACACCGGTTACGTTTGGCAAAGGTGATTTAGTGACTTTTCCAGCAGGCATGACTGCGAGCTGGGAAGTAAAACAACCACTGCATAAACACTATCAGCTAGATGGCTCTAAACTCTGCCAAATCTACCGCCGTATCAAACTGGCCTTAAAACTGTAATCGCCATACCAAGCTTACCCAGCTTTACGGAAAGTAAGATTGATACGACTTTCGCCTAAAGCTGGGTGCATACCAGCCTTGAGTGGCAACACACCATGGTAACGTAAGCGCGCCGCCCCACCCCAAACCACCACATCACCATGACAAAGCGGCAAACTCAGTGTTTTATCACTGCGCTTTAAGCCCCCAAACTGAAATGCTGCGGTTAGCCCTAGCGATACCGAAACGATAGGCTGGCTAAAATCACGTTCGTTTTTATCTTGATGCAACCCCATACGTGCGCCAACTTGGTAACGATTGATTAAACAAGCGTCAGCGCTAAAATCCGGGTAGCCTGCCAGTGCCGCCGCCTGTTGCGCCAGTGTAGCAAAACTAGCCGGCATCGACGGCCAAGGCTGTTGTGTGAGCGGATCCACCGCACCGTAGCGATAGCCATGCCGGTCAGTGACCCAACCCAATGCTCCGCAGTTACTCATAGCGACGGACATGGCAAAGCCACTGGGTGTCATCATGTGGCGCAACGGTGCCGCGGCAAGCACGCGCTCCACATCCGCCAGCAAAGTGACCTCTTGCGGCAGAGCCAGCGCCCTAAGCACGCTCACGCCGTCTAGCGCGCTTTCGATTGGCGTGAGGTGACTGAATAAGTCCAAACGAATTTCTCCATCAAAATATGAGGCTTTGGGCGGTAAGCGTATTAACCTATATTGCTTACAGATGCTTATAATCAGGGTATGAACAATCCATATCAAGCAGCCCAAGATTTTTTACGCGCAGTCGACGACGATTGGGCGCAATTGATAGACCTAGTAGGGCCATGTAAGTTTACAACAAAAATTGAGCGTGACCCTTACCAGGCTTTGGTGCGCGCGGTGGCGTATCAGCAACTCAGCACCAAAGCTGGCGACGCCATACTGAAAAAACTGATTCATCATTATGGGCAGTTTCCAGAACCACCACAGTTGCTAGCCACCACATTTGACGAGCTACGTGCGGTAGGCTTTTCTGGTAGAAAAGTAGAGACGCTACAGGGCATCGCCAATGCAGCTTTAACTGGATTAGTGCCGGCACAAGCGCTGGCCGATAGCATGAGCAATGAAACGTTAATTGAACAAATCACCACCATTAAAGGCATAGGTCAATGGACGGTGGAAATGATGCTGATGTTTACTTTAGCGCGCATGGATATATTACCGGCGGATGATTTTGGCATCGTAGAAGGCTACAAACGGCTTAAAAAGCTGGAGGCGGCACCTAAACGCAAACAAATGGCGGCAATTGGTCAGGCTTGGAGCCCTCACCGCACGGTAGCGAGCTGGTATTTATGGCAAGTGCCGAAGTAGCTAGCGGTATTTAAGCGACTACTGCAACCTACCGTGGGAGTATAAAAGCTTGGAAGTTAGTGCGCCTAATCTATATCGGTAGAATCACACTAGGTCAATGATGACTCATCGGCGCGCACCCTAAAGCGTCACGCTTACTACCTTATTCACTGCACTAACCAGCATATTCTATCCGTTTCGCCATCCGCTTGATATGCTTTTTATCTAGGATAACTCCTTAATTCAGCACCACTAACGATGAAGCAACTGCGGTTTGCACTTATAATATCGGCCATGGAATTATTTAAATATCATCAATTTGCATTCGCCAAACTGTTAGCATTTCGGATTCAACTGGTACTGGCTTACCAGATATTAGCGGTAGTAGTCGGCTGGCATATTTATCAGATTACCCACAACCCATTGTCTTTAGGATTAATCGGCTTAGCCGAAGTGATTCCTTACTTTGCCTCTGCGTTATTTGCTGGCCATGCCGTGGATCATTACTATTCACGCCGTTTATTTGCCGGCTTGGCGGCAGTGCTGCTCACTATCAATGCATTCACGCTTACCTTGGTGGCGCTAGGCTGGCTGGAAGGCAACATCACCTATTGGATTTATGGCTCGATTGCTTTTACCGGGGTGGCACGTGCCTTTATTGCGCCTAGCTACAATACTTTATTCGCTATTATCCTGCCCCGTGAGCAGTATGCACGCGCTGCGGGTATCGGCACTTCTACGTTTCAGATTGGCTTGGTGTTAGGCCCGGCGATTGGCGGTATGCTGGTAGGCTTTGGCAGTAAAACTCTGGCGTATAGCGTTGCCACAGCACTATGTTTAGGCGCGGCAACATCCATAGCCTTAATCAAGCTGCAAGAGCCAGAAAAAGCAGAAAGCATCCCAGTATTTACCAGCATTGCCCAAGGTTTACGCTTTGTATTTAGCAACCAAATTGTACTGGGTGCATTATCGCTCGATATGTTTGCCGTATTGTTTGGCGGTGCGGTGGCCATGCTGCCTGCATTTATTCATGATATCTACCAAATGGGACCGGAGAGCTTAGGTATTTTGCGTGCAGCCCCTGCACTGGGCGCCATTGCCACCGGGCTTTGGCTCACGCGTCACCCGATTAACCTGAATGCTGGGCGCTGGTTACTAGGCACAGTTGCCGGCTTTGGCTTGTGTATTATTGGCTTTGGCCTTAGCACCAGCTTTTGGATGGCGACGGTACTGCTACTGCTGTCAGGCTTATTTGACGGGGTGTCCGTCATCATGCGGCAAACCATTATGCAGCTGGCCACACCGGACGCCATGCGCGGCCGCGTTTCAGCCATCAATGGTATTTTTATCGGCTCGTCTAATGAGTTGGGCGCGTTTGAATCTGGAGTAACAGCACGCCTATTTGGCTTGGTGCCATCCGTGGTGTTTGGTGGCTTTATGACCTTGAGCGTAGTGGGCATCACCGCCAAACTGGCGCCTAAGCTACGTAAGTTAGAGTTACACCAACTACACTAAGATAGAAAACTTAGGCCAGACCAGTTAAAGTTAAGTCAGACTAAATAACGTGAGAGACCTAGACCAGCTATTTACCGCACTAGCAAAATCCACGTTCAGAGCCAACTTTGAGTTACGCGCTAAAGACTTAGCTTATTTGCAGCAAAAAGGCATCTCTAGCGTACTCGACCATGCGGAAGATTTTGTCGCCAAACGCCTAGCACCGGCGATTATCGACAACGATGGCAAACAAACACCGATGCGCGGTCATCCGGTGTTTGTGGCGCAGCACGCCACCGCCTGCTGCTGCCGTGGCTGCCTGCAAAAGTGGCATCAAATCCCGGCAGGACGCGCACTCAGCTTAGCCGAGCAGGCCTATATTGTAGTGGTATTGGAGCGCTGGCTACGAAGCAGGGTTTAAGCTGAATGTAAACCGGGTGCAACCAGCCCAAACCCAGCTCGAAATCAGGCCTAGCCTGGGTTACCATCCACCCTAGGCTGATACAAGATAGGCGTATAAATCCACACAAATATCGCAAACCCCAATATCCAGCACACGGCAGCAGCCAAAATCCAACTTGAGTAAAACTGCATTGCCACCATCGGCGCAAACACACGCAATAGCAAACTGAACAGCACTGCTATAAAAGTGGGGATTAGCCACACGGACGATGCACGAATATCGCGCCCAGTATGGCCTAAAGCTACACGCGCCATCATGGCTAAACTCATTAAGCCTATGCCGCCTATCGTGAACAGGTGCAGCACCAACACCAATGGAATGGCACACACAACATGCACGCCATACAGTAAGAATCCTAAGTTAATCATCCACGCAGATAAATACAAACTCCATAGCAATGGCACACGCCAGATGCCAACCACATACCAACGCAATAAGCGGTAGCCATTCATCAGAGATAAACCCACCGCCAAGTAAGGCGTAAGTACAGCTTGCTGGTAAAAAATCTCGTTGATAAAGAGTGCGAGAAACGCTACCAAAATGCCGATATCCAGCCATTTGTAATGCTTAATTTTAAATGGCTGCGCTACGCCGCGCTCTATGAAAAACGGGATAACACGGCGCCCTATCATTAAAATTAAACCAACTAGCAATAGCACCGCGCCGTTGATTGCGTACAACATGCCATCTTGCAGGATTTGGTAATAGCCCAAATAGAACACGAGATTGCCTATCCACAGCATGGCCACTTTCACAATCACTGCCAGCTGTGGCCACTGCTTGGCGCGAAAGATTGGGATACTGATGGCGACAATCAGCATCAAGCCAAACAGCAAGTCGGCAATGGCTGCCCACAGCATCAAGCTAGTGCCAAACAAGAACAGTACGCGCGCACTCACCCACAATGCAAACAGCCCCAGCAAGGGCTTACCATGCGGGGTGGGCACACCGGTCCAGTTACGCACTGCAGTGAGCAGAAAACCCGCCACCACCGCTAAACCATAGCCATACAGCATTTCGTGGGCATGCCACTGTGCGTTGGTAATGGATTGAATCTGCACAAAACCGTGGCCGCTATACAGCAGCACCCACCAAGCAATAGACACAATGGCGAAAATACCTGCGCCTAAAAAGAAAGGTCTAAACCCAAGATTAAATAGTGCACACCCTTGAACTGGAGTCGACTTACGCATCTGAATTTGCACAACGGCCATCGTGATCATGCCTTTAATTGAATATAGGTAGTCATCTTAGCCCAGCTTAAATCCGATTAAATTGATTTAGAACAGGTTTTGCAGTCAATTTAAATGATTTTTTTGATGCGCAAATAAAAACTGCATGAATTCAGGGAAGGACTTGGGCTTAGAGATGAGATAACCCTGAGCATAATCGCAGTCAAAACCATTCAAGATTAAGCTTTGCGCTTCTGTTTCTATGCCCTCAATCACCACCTGCATACCTAGCTTATGCGCCATGCTAACGATAGCCTCACACAAAATTGCATCATGATTATTGGCTTGTAGGTTTTGGGTAAAGGATTGGTCTACCTTTACATACTCAATATCAAACTTATTTAAATAGGCTAGCGCCGAGTAGCCGGTACCAAAGTCATCAATCGAAAATTGAATACCAAACTCACGCAACGCAGAGATAGTATTCACCACCGACAAACTAGGATGCAGCAATAAACCCTCAGTAATCTCTATACAAATACTGTGGCCGCTCACACCCGCATTTTGTAGCAAGTTTTTCCACGCCAGTAAACGTTCTGGCCTGATAAACTGCTTGGGGGAGACATTCACGCTAATTTGAAAATCAGGTGAATATTGCGCGTGAATCTGTTTGATATCGCGCAGCACTTGATTAAACACCCAAGCGCCTATTTCGTCTATTAGCCCAGCCTCTTCGGCCATCGCGATAAACTCCAACGGACTAATCATGCCTTTTAGCGGATGATTCCAGCGAATCAATGCCTCGGCTTTTAAAATCTCCTGCGTGCCAAAGCGCATGATAGGCTGGTAGTAAAGCTCAAATTGCTGCTGCACAATCGCGACTCGCAAATCATTCAATAACGCCAGCTTTTTCGTGGTATCTAACTGCATGGACGATTTAAAAAACTGAAAGCGGTTACGGCCTAGCTTTTTGGCTTCATACATGGCCTGGTCGGCATAGCTCAACAAAGCCTCGGGGTCTGAGCTGTCAGTCGGATAAAGCGTGAGGCCGATGCTGGCTGAGATGTAGAACAGCTCATCATGAATCTGGAACGGCTTTTGCAGTTCTGCCAATATTTTCTTGGAGGTTTTTTCTAACACGGCCTCGTTATCAAAATCGGACATGATGACCATAAATTCATCACCACCAAAGCGGGCGGTAGTGTCATATGAGCGCACGCTGCGTGTAATTCTACCCGCGGCTTCTTTAATCAACATATCGCCTATAGAGTGGCCGGCAGTATCGTTCACATGCTTAAAGTTATCTAAATCAATAAACAAAATGCCCACTGGCAACGCGGATTTATCTGCGTCATCCATGGCCTGCCTTAAACGGCTATCCAGCAAATGGCGATTCGGCAAATCGGTTAAGTAATCATAATTGGCCTGATGCCAGATGGTTTTTTGCGCCTCAATATTCTGCTGCTTGATGGTTTGCTTGAGTTTGAAAATTCGAATCAAGCCAGCAATCAAAAACAGCCCCACAATGATGGCAATAGGCACTAACCAGCGCTCATAGTGACTGTCTGCAATCTGCCATTTCCCCAGAATTTCCGGGTTATTCTTGCCAATGGCCTGCAGACCTTTATGTAATATCGACGCCAACTCTGGCAGGTCGCCGCGCACTGCCATGGAGACTTCTGTCGTAAAAGGCGTCATCGCTGCCTTTTCCACAAAACTTAAACGATGCACCACGATATGGTAATCAGCGATGATTTGATTGCCAATATAGGCATCCACTCGCCCCCGTTTCAGCTCCTCAAATGCTTCATCGGCAATGTCTACGTATAGCAGCTGAATTTGCGGATAATTCGCCGCCACCTCTTTGGCCACCAGCCCGTTTTTAAATACAGCAACACGCTTATATTTAAGGTCATCCATCGAGGTAATGCCCAAGCGACCATTCAATTTTTTATTGACGTAGATAGCAAACGGGAACGTTAAAAACGGATAAGGCTGTTTGAAAAATTCAGGATATTTAGCGTTAGTGCCCACCACTCCTGAGATCACATCCACATCAGATGCGCTCATGCTTTCTGAGTAATCGTAAGGCTTAAAGTGAACATTAAAAATACTGCTGAGCGCCTGCAGGTAATCCACACTAATGCCGCTGTGCTGGTTATTCTCCAAGGTAAACTCAATTGGCATCCAGCCATGTTTCACGGCCACTCGCACTTCAGGATGCTGTTTTAGCCAAGCCACCTCGTTTGGCGTGAGCTGTATTTCACCGTACTTAGAGTTCAGTTGCAGGCTGTCTTCACTTTTGGTCGCTAGCGGGATAAGTAAGGCAGTTAATACAAGTAGCAATAACAACACGCCCAACTGCTTAGCGCTAAAGTGATTAAGATAGCGCTGATAGATTTTTGACTTTTTTATCATACTCAGGTGCCGCTTTTCTTAGCGGCTCTAACAATGGCGACAAACCATTATGGTCAATTTCCTGCATTAGCTGTAACAGGCGCCCAATCTCGCCAGCAGGGAAGCCAGTGCGGGCAAACCAGTTTAAATAGTCGCCCGGTAAATCCGCCATCAGCCGTCCCTTATACTTACCGTAAGGCATGGCGAACGTCACTAATTTGTGTAAATCATCTGGATTCATATCGGTAGAGAAAGATTGTGGCAACCATTAGGTTGCCTATACGAACACAGTACACTAATTGGGTGAGTTAAACAGCTTAATTAGCGCTTGGCAGCTTGCTGTCATTTAACAACAAGTCTAACTCATGCACCGGCAGTGGCTTGCTGAACAGGAAGCCTTGGAAGTAATCGCAGCGTCGCTCGCGCAAGAAGTTGGCTTGCTGGTCGTTCTCCACACCCTCGGCAATACTGGTGAAATTCATGGCTTGTGCCAAACCCAACACCGCGCTGGCAATCGCACTGTCATCGTTACTATGTGGCAGATTAAGTACAAACGACTGGCAAATTTTAAGGGTATCAACTGGGAAGTCTTTTAAGTACGCCAGTGATGAAGCACCACTGCCAAAGTCATCAATCGCAAGCGATACGCCCAAGGCTTTTAGCTGCGTGAGTTTACTCACGTCACCAGCAGCGCTATCCATAAACATGCTTTCGGTCAGCTCCAGCTCTAACAGCTCCGGCGGTAAACCGCTTTGTGCCAGAATCTCCGCCACATCGGCCACCAAGCCAGGGTGCTTGAACTGGCGCACAGAAAGGTTAACCGCCACCCGCACCGGTGTACCTGCGTCATACCAAACACGTCCCTGCTGGCATGAGGTTTTTAGCACCCACTTGCCTACCGGCACGATTAAACCGCTTTCTTCCAGCAGTGAAATAAACTCGCCAGGCGCTACCAAACCACGCTCCGGATGCTGCCAGCGCAACAGGGTTTCTACCGCAGTGACGCGGCCGCCCTCTACTGCGATTTGCGGCTGGTAATACAAAACAAACTCATTGCGATCTAACGCGTGGCGCAAGTGATTTTCCATCACTAAGCGCTCGTAAGCCACAGCATCCATCTCTGACGAATAGAACTGGAAGTTATTCCGCCCGCGCTCTTTGGCGTGATACATCGCCACATCGGCTTTCTCTAATAACACGTCGCGATTATCGTGGCCGGGGCGGTACAGGGTAATGCCAATACTGGCCCCTACAAACACCTCATGCTCGCCGACTATAAAGGGCAAGCGCAGTGCATCGATGATTTTTTCTGCCACTACCGCGGCATCGCGCTCTTCTCGCACGTTCACCAGCACTACTGCAAACTCGTCACCACCCATGCGCGCTACTGTGTCAGACTCGCGGATGCACAGGCTAATGCGGTTACCTACCTGCTGCAATAGCTTATCGCCTATGCCATGGCCTAAAGTGTCATTGATGTTTTTAAAGCGATCCAAGTCGATAAACATCACGGCGATGGTGTCACTGGTGCGGTTGGCGTGCGTTTGCGCGTGCTGTAGGCTTTCGTTAAACAGCAGGCGGTTAGGCAGGCCAGTAAGGGTGTCATAATGCGCAAGGAAATGTAACTGTTGCTGCGTACGCTTGCTCTCACTAATGTCGCGCACGATGCACAGCACCTGCTCCTCACTGGCGCGGATAAAGCGCGACTCGTAATTGGTAGTGCCTTGCGGCAGTGTCATTTGATATTCAAATGAGGCGATGCCCTGCCCCTCGACCGCTTTTTCCAGGCAACCCATGGCCTGCTCAGCAACCACTTCAGGTAGGGCTTCATGTATGGTTTTGCCTATAAAGTGCGCAGGCTCGATATGCGTTTGAAAATCTTTAGCCGGTTTGCACTCTAAAAAGCGGCCTTCTAAATCCAGAAACAGCAACAAATCAGGCACTGCTTCGTATAAAGCGCGCACTTTAGCCTCGCTCTGACGTAGCTCTAGCTCGGCACGCTTGCGCTCGATGGCGTAACGCATCACACGTAGCAGCCAACGTCCGTCTACGCTGCCCTTCACCAAGTAGTCTTGTGCACCCGCTTGTGCTAACTCGGTCGCCAGTACTTCGTCGTCGTGCCCGGTCATCACCACAATCGGCACATTAGGCACCACTTCATGCAGGTTCCAAAAGGTGCGACTGCCTTGCGAGTCCGGCAATGAGAGGTCTAGCAATATAATATCAAACTGTACTAAACATGCATGGGAGATGGCTTTGCCTAGCGTATCGGCGTGCGTGAGCGTGCACGCGGTGAGCACCTCGCGCAGCATAATATCCAGTAGCCGTGCGTCGCCTTGGTTATCTTCTACCAATAGTATTTTCATATTATGCCGCCGCCACTGGGCCTAAGTGCTGCCCACGTGCCAGCAGCGCAGTTGCTGCATCGGTAGGTAGCGGATGGCAATATAAATAGCCTTGCGCATCATCATAAGCAAGGTTACGTAAAGTATCGAGCTGCGCGGTGGTTTCTACACCGCCGGCCAAGCCTTTCATGCGGAACACATGCGCCACTTGAATCACGGCGCGTGCCATATCTGCGCCATCCGCGCTGCTAGATGCGGCTTGCGTCAGCCTGCGGTCCAGCTTAATTGCGTGGAACGGGAATTTGCGCAGATAATAAAAAGAGGCGCGGCCGTTACCAAAGTTATCCAGCGCCAAACGCACGCCTAGCTGGTTAAGCTTAGTCACTTGTTTGTAGGCGCACTCTTCGTCTTCCCACAAGGCATGCTCAGAGATATCCAGCTCTAAACAATACGGGGGTAAACCCGTTTCTGCCAACACCGCAGACACCTGTTCGGCAAAATCTTCCTGCAGCAACTGGCGTGGCGATAAGTTCACCGACAGCACTAAAGGCGCACCAGCCGATTCACGCCAGGCCTGCCCTTGCTGGCATACGCTACGCAATACCCACAAACCAACGTCTAAAATCAGTGGTGAGCTTTCCAACACATTCATAAAGGTAGCTGGCAATAATAAGCCACGCGTTGGGTGCTGCCAGCGTAGCAGTGACTCCATGCCATTAATGTGGCCGGTTTTTACATCCACCTGCGGCTGATAGTTAATCACAAACTGGCTTTGTGCAACCGCATCCGACAACTCACTCAGCAATGCACGGTCTTCTGTGGCTCGATCATTCATATTCGCCGAGAAGAAGCGGTAAGTATTCTGCGCACCAATTTCGGCCTTAGCCTGATACATGGCCACGTCTGCATTGCGCACTAAGGATTCTAGGTTATCCGCATCGGTAGGGTAAATACTAATACCGATACTGACACCCACATCCAATACGCGCCCATCCACCACAAACGGGCGACCAATCGCTTCAATAATCTTGGTGGTAGCGGCGGCGGCATCTTCTTCATCGTAAATATCGCTCAAAATCATGGTGAATTCATCACCGCCGATTCTGGCCACACAATCGGTTTCGCGCATGCATTCGCGCAGGCGCTGCGCAACGCACTGCAACAATAGGTCACCCACATAATGACCCAAGCTGTCATTAATTGCCTTGAATCCGTTTAAATCCAATAGCAATAATGCAAGCTTGGTTTCATGCCTGCGCGCTAAGGCGATCGAGTTTTTCAGGGTGTCGTAAAAATGTTTACGGTTGGATAAACCTGTCAAACTATCATGATGGGCTAGATGGTTTAAGCGCTCTTCTGTGCGCTTGCGCTCGATGGCGTAGCGTAAAGAGCGTGTCAGTTGGTGCGCATCCACATAACCTTTGACCAGAAAATCCTGTGCGCCCTGTTGCACCGAGCGCACCGCCAAGCCTTCATCCGCAATGCTGCTCAGTACCACAATCGGGATACCTGGCGCATTGGCATGTATTTTCAACAGCGTATTCAAGCCACTGCTGTCTGGTAGCTCTATATCCAGCAAAATAGCGGTAATGTCCTGACTATCCAATATGGCTAACGCGGCCTCTTGACGATCAGCCGTGACCAAGATGAAGCTTTCGTTCTGGTCAGCGGCCAATAGCTCGCGTACCAGACGAATATCTCCTGGATTATCTTCAACCAATAAAATGGTCAGTGACGTGCTACTCATAGAGCCCCCATAACGTGCTTAGTCTTTAACGTCCGATGGTAATTTAACGATAGTGAGCCAGAAGCTTTCAATAGCCTGAATCACCTTGATAAACTGGTCTAAATCCACAGGCTTGCTCACGTAGCAATTGGCATGCAAATCGTAAGTGCGCAGGATGTCTTTTTCCGCTTCCGAAGAAGTCACAATCACCACAGGAATGCGCTTCAACACAGGGTCGGATTTAATCTCCGCCAGCACTTCACGCCCGTCTTTTTTCGGTAGGTTCAAATCTAGCAGCACCACATCCGGTGTAGGTGCGTTGGCATATGGGCCTTCTCTACGTAAGAACGCTAGCGCTTCCACGCCATCTTTCACTACATTAAGGTTATTGCTAATCTTACTTTCGCGCAATGCTTCTTGCGTTAATCTAACGTCGCCGGGGTTGTCCTCGGCT
>Ga0066442_1000275_pt1 | contig 12018 bp, 10 predicted proteins | sample LakWasMet62_LOW9_2_FD_59530 | JGI IMG/M metagenome (GOLD analysis project Ga0066442, IMG submission 59530) | Freshwater sediment methanotrophic microbial communities from Lake Washington under simulated oxygen tension - Sediment Metagenome 62_LOW9 | ecosystem: Environmental > Aquatic >... | reverse complement strand
AGCGCCACCCAGGCCGCCTGGGCGGGCAAGGCGGTCGATGCGCCCTTCATCCGGCCCGACAAGGCGGGTTTTGCCGCCGTGCCGTCCGAGTCCATCGACTACACCGTCATGGAGCAGTGCCCGGGTTCGACCGTACCCATCCACATGGTGCCGCTGGCCGCCGGCTGGAACGACCTGGGCGCCTGGGAGGCCGTCTGGCAGGTGGGCGCGCAGGACGCACAGGGCAATGTCGTGCACGGTGACGTGCTGACCGCCGATACGCGCAACTCGCTCATCTATGCCGGCAGCCGGCTGGTCGGCACGGTCGGCATCGACAACCTGGTCGTAGTCGAGACCGCCGACGCCGTGCTGGTGGCCGACCGCAGCCAGAGCCAGAACGTGAAGAAGCTGGTGACGGCGCTGGAGCAGCAGAAACGCGAAGAGCAGACGCTGCACCGCAAGGTGCACCGGCCCTGGGGCTGGTACGACAGCATCGACCAAGGCGAGCGCTTCAAGGTCAAGCGCATCCAGGTCAAGCCCGGCGCCAGCCTGAGCCTGCAGAAGCACCACCACCGCGCCGAGCACTGGATCGTTGTCACCGGCACGGCCGAGGTGACCTGTGGCGACAAGAAGATCCTGCTGGGCGAGAACCAGTCGACCTACATCCCGCGGGGCGAGGTGCATCGCCTGGCCAACCCGGGCAAGGCGCCGCTGGAGATCATCGAGGTGCAGAGCGGCGCCTACCTGGGGGAGGATGACATCGTGCGGTTTGATGATCACTACGGGAGGTCATGAAATGAGCAAGATCGCACTTGTCACGGGTGTAACGGGGCAGGACGGCTCCTACCTGGCAGAACTCCTGCTGAGCAAGGGTTATGTCGTGCACGGCATCAAACGTCGCGCATCTTCCTTCAACACGAGTCGCATCGACCACCTCTATCGGGATCCTCACGAGGAAGGTGTGCGCTTCTTTCTGCACCACGGCGACCTGACGGATTCGTCCAATCTCATCCGGCTCATTCAGCAGATCAAGCCCGACGAGCTATACAACCTGGCGGCACAAAGCCATGTGGCCGTTTCATTCGAGGAGCCGGAATACACGGCGAATTCAGACGCGCTAGGTACCTTGCGCCTGCTTGAGGCGATCCGGATCCTGGGACTGGAGAAAACGACGCGTTTCTATCAGGCCAGCACCTCCGAACTGTACGGGCTGGTTCAGGAAACCCCGCAGAAAGAAAGCACCCCGTTCTATCCACGCTCGCCTTACGGGATCGCAAAACTCTATGCCCACTGGATCACGGTCAACTATCGTGAGGCCTATGGCATGTATGCCTGCAATGGAATTCTTTTCAATCACGAATCTCCCGTGCGCGGCGAGAATTTCGTCACGCGCAAGATTACCCGCGCACTGGCGCGCATCAAGCTCGGGTTGCAGGATCGTCTCTATCTTGGCAATCTGGATGCAAAGCGCGACTGGGGACATGCCCGTGATTATGTCGAGGCACAGTGGCTCATGCTGCAGCAGGACAAGCCGCAGGATTTCGTGATCGCCACAGGCGTCCAGCACAGCGTGAGGTATTTTGTCGAGGCCGCGGCCGGCGAATTGGGAATTGCAGTTCGCTGGGAAGGTGCGGGGGTGGATGAGAAGGGTTACGACGCGCGCGGAAATTGCATCGTCTCGGTCGATCCGCGTTACTTCCGTCGAACAGAGGTGGACACCTTGCTGGGCGACGCAAGCAAGGCCAGGGCTGAACTGGGCTGGACGCCGAAGACAAGTTTTGAAGAGCTCGTGCGGGAGATGGTGCACGAGGATCTGAAGTCCGCGGAGCGGGATGAGCTGGTCAAGCGGCATGGTTACCACGCCAACGATTACCACGAGTAATCCTGAATGAAGTTGAGCCGTAATCTGTTGGCGGGACTGGCAAATTCCGTCTGGTCTGCGCTGCTTGGGTTTGCGGTGGTTCCGTTCTATCTCGGCTATCTGGGCATGGAGGCCTATGGCTTGATCGGCTTCTACATGACGATGCAGGCCATGCTCCAGTTGCTGGACATGGGACTGGCCCCGGCCATCAATCGCGAGGTGGCGCGCAACTCGGCGGGCCGGGATCTGAAGAGGGTCGGGGGGTTGTTGCACACCTTGGCGGTCGTCTATTGGTGCGTGGCCGGCCTGATCGCGCTGCTGGTGACACTGTTGTCGTCATGGATTGCGGAACGCTGGCTGCAGTCTTCGCAACTGTCTCCTCAGACAGTTGCCGGCGCGGTGATGTTGATGGGGCTGGTGGCGGCCTGTCGTTGGCCGCTGGGGCTGTATCAAGGCGCGTTGATCGGGGCGCAGCGCGTGACGGTTGCCAGTTCGATCAACATGGCGATGGCGACGGTCAGCAGCGTAGGGGCGCTGTTTGTGCTCGCATATGCTTCGCCCTCGATAGAGGCCTTCTTCATCTGGCAGGCGGGTGTCGGCTTGGCGCATGCCTTAGCCATGCGATTGGCGGCGTGGCGAGTGGTGGGACGAAGCGGTGGACTGCGGTTCGATCCCGGGGAGATTTGGGCAATCTGGCGTTTTTCGGCGGGCATGAGCGGCATCGCGGTGACGGCTCTGGTATTCACGCAGCTGGACAAATTGGTCTTGAGTAGAACAGTCGGGCTGGAAGCTTTCGGGCATTACATGCTGGCGACCCTGGTGGTCAGTGGGCTTCAGGTCTTGATCGTCCCCGTCTTCAATGTCATCTATCCCCGCATGGCTGCGCTGGTTGAGGCAGGGGAGGCAACGCAGCTGGTCGATATGTACCGCTCTGGGACCCGCATGTTTGCACTGGTCGTCTTCCCGGTGGCCATGCTGATCGCCGTGTTTGCATACGACTTCGTGGCCGTCTGGACCCGGAGCCCGGAGGTGGCAGCCCACGTCGCGCCAATCATCACTTTGCTGGTGTTGGGATCGGCACTGAATGCGGTCATGTATTTTCCCTATGCGCTTCAGTTGGCTTACGGGAAGACCTGGATTCCTCTTGCGCTCAATGTGGCACTGACGGGGCTGATGGTGCCTTTGGTCCTGACTTTGGCGCACGATCATGGCGCAGTCGGTGGGGCCGTGGCATGGCTCGTCATCGAAACGGTATATGTGGTGGTCGGTCCCTGGCTGACCCATAAATTCCTGCTCAAGCGCATGGCGACCAGGTGGCTGCTTCAGGATGTTGGTGTGCCACTGGGGCTGACCATTGTCATGGGCGGCGTCGCACATTGGTTTGTCCAGAAGGCTGAACTACCTTTTTATCTGGAAGTGATGGTGGTCCTTCTGTTTGTTGTGCCGGTGATTGGCGTGATTGTCAGGAAGTCGCCCAGGTTGCGGCATCTGGCGGGCTCATTGTTCGCCTGACGGCTTCCGGCGAATTGCCGGTGTGGATCGCACGATGTATAAAACGAAAGTAAAAACCAAGATGGACGGGGATTTGCCCAGGGAATATCGCAAATATCCGGCTGCGACGTCTTCTTTGTCGGTCCTGGGCAAGGTCATGCAGGCGTTGCGCGGCATGGTCGGGGCGCCTGTTTACTGGTGTCTGGCCTATGCGACGAAGACGCCGGGCTTGCAGTTTCGCAGGTACTTCGCTCTCAAGGGCCTGCAACCCCTGCTTCGGGGGCGTGGCGCAAAAAAGGCGTACCGCTTGATGGTGATGCCCCTGGATTCGTTGCGATATTTCGAGTTTGAGTTCATGTGGTCGGCGGCCAAGGATTCAAGCGCCCGTTATTGTCTTGACGTGTCGTCGCCGCGATTGTTTCCGTTGATGCTGGCGGACAGGCTGAACCTCAGAGTTGAATTGACCAATCCAGACGGCAAGGATTTGGCGGAAACGCGGGCCTGGGCTGTATTCATGGGGGTCGATCGGCAATGCGGCTTTCATGCACAGCTGATAGGCGATGTTCAGTTTCAGGCGGGCACGTTTGATCTGGTGACCAGCATGTCAGTTGTCGAGCACATCGTGGATGACAGCCAGGCTGTGCGCCGGATGTGGGACTTGTTGAGGCCCGGTGGACGATTGCTGATTACGGTGCCATGTGCCGATGCCGCCTACGATGAATACATGAATCAAGATGACTATGGCTTGCGCGAGTTTGATGACCAGGGATACGCTTTCTTCCAGCGCTTTTACGACCGGAAGCTGTTGGAGGAGCGACTGTTTTCCATCACGGGAGCGCCGACGCGGATGGCCGTTTACGGCGAGAAAGTGGCCGGCAGCTATCAAGAGAATGAGTACAGGAAGAGAACCGACCCCTTTCATCCATACTGGCGTGATCCCCTGGACATGGGGCTCAACTATGAATACAAAAGGGACCTGTCGGATTTGCCGGGCATCGGGGTTGTCGGCCTCGAGTTTGTCAAGCGGTCAGGGACTCCGGTTTGATGATGGCGGTGGACAGAATGACGTCGAAACTTATACCTTGGGCAAGCCCCCACTACTGGGGCAATGAAGAGAGGTACGTGCTTGACGCCTTTCGGTCAAGCTGGATATCGGGCGGGGCTTATGTGGAGCGCCTGGAGGCAGACTTTGCAGGATATTGCGGCTCCCGGAACGTCGTGTCGGCCTCGAATGGGACCACCGCATTGCACATGGCCTATCTTGCATTGGGCATCGGGCGCGGCGATGAGGTGATCGTCCCGGGTTTCGCCTTCATGGCTGCAGCCAATGTGGCCATCCATGTAGGTGCTATCCCAGTCTTCTCGGAGGTGGACTCCGAGACATGGGGCATGACGGCGGCCGACGTCGAAAAGTGCATAACGCCCAGAACCAAAGCCATCGTCCCGGTTCACACCTATGGAAATGTGTGCGAGATGGATGAAATCATGGAGCTGGCCAAGCGCCGTCAGCTGCATGTGATCGAGGACGCCGCAGAGGCGATCGGTTCCCGTTACAAGGGGAAGATGGCCGGAACGATGGCTGAGATTGGCATCTACAGCTTTCATGCGACCAAGACGATCACGACGGGCGAAGGTGGTGCGGCGGTCAGCGAAAGCGACGAGTTGTCCGCTCGCATGCGCTTGTATCGAAGTCATGGGATGTCGACCAAACGCTACTGGCATGAGGTCGCCGGCCACAACTTCCGGCTCCCCAACATGCAGGCGGCCATCGGCTGTGCGCAGTTGGAAATGGTCGACAGAATCACGGCGGAGCGGGCGAGAGTCTACGCAAGCTACAAGAGCAAGTTGGTCGACGTGGACGGCATCAGGCTGCAGAAATTTTCTGATCAGGTCGACCCCGTGGTCTGGGCTATCGCATTGGAGATCGACCTCAAGGCATTCCCCCAGGGGCGGGATGCATTGGTTTCCAGCATGAAGGAAAGCGGCATCGAGACGCGCCCGGGTTTCTATTCCGCAAGCACCATGCCGCATCTCTATGGGGAGCAGAGCCTTCCTCGTTCTGACCAGCTGAGCCGTTGCGTCATCAGCCTTCCATCGAGCCCGACCTTGACGGAGGAGGAAATCGAGCAGGTCTGTCAGGTGTTGGTGAGGAGCAGGAAATAGCACGCAGTCTGCGAGGATGTCTATGGAACTGATCAGGCTGGACCGTGGCTGGGAGCTTGCGCTGAGAGAATTCCTGCTCAGTCTCACCCGGGGTGGCGACGATGCGTTCTTTCAGCCGCACGCCGCTGATGTCGAAGCCATACGCAAGATCATTGCCGACAGAAGGAAAGACGAATATCTTCTGCTGGTCGATGGCGGCGAGGTCTATGGGTACGGATTGTTGCGAGGCTGGGATGAGGGTTACGAGATTCCGAGCCTGGGATTGGCCATCCATGCTTCGGTTCGTGGCGCCGGCTTCGGTCGGGCATTCATGCATTACCTGCACGCCACCGCCAAGCACCGGGGGGCAAAGAAAATTCGACTGCGAGTGCATAAGAACAACGCACAGGCTATCCGGCTATACAGGAGTCTGGGCTATGCGCTGGAGCAGGATGGTGATCAGCCTACCTACCTGATCGGATTCAAATCATTGGCGAAGGCAGGAGTGTCGTGACGTACAAGCTTTCAATATGCATCCCCACGCTGAATCGGGCGGAATATATTGGCGAGACGCTCGACAGCATCATTTCGCAGTTGACCGATGAGGTGGAAGTGGTGATTGTCGATGGCGGTTCTACCGATGGAACCGAAGAGATCGTCAGCAGTTACCAGCGGCGATTTCCGCAGATTCGCTATGTCCGAAAGGATGCGAATGATGCCGGGCCATCCAATCGCGGATTTGATATCGACTGCCACCGTTCTGTGGAACTGGCGCAAGGGGCTTACTGCTGGTTGATGACCGATGATGACCTGCTGGTGCCGGGCGCGGTTCGGCGAGTCATGCGAGAAATCGCGGCCGGGTACGCGCTGGTAGTCGTGGCGGTGGAAATTCGCGATAAGAATCTGATCCGCGTGCTGAATCCCAGGCGCCCCGATCTGGAAGGCGATCTAAGATTTGACAGGAGTTCCTGGGAGGCCTTCGTATCGGCTGCAGGCAGTCATCTGACTTTCGTCGGTGCGGTAGTTGTTGAGAGAAGTTTCTGGCTCGAGCGGGTTCAGGAAAAATACTTTGGCACGGGGTTTGTGCATGTGGGTGTGATTTTCGATAGACCTATCGAAAAGGAAGTCCTGATGGTCGCGCAGCCGCTGGTCATTATCCGATTGGGGAATGCGCAGTGGTCGAGTCGTACATTCCAGATCTGGATGTTTGGCTGGCCGGACTTGGTCTGGTCGTTTTCCGGGATTTCTGATCAGGCCAAGGAAAAGATCACGGCAAGAAATCCCTGGAGCAGCCTGGGGGTCTTGTTGCTGCAGCGGACGTTGGGGACCTATTCGGTCCGCGAGTATCAGACGCTGCTGCGGCAGCGGTTTTCCAGCCAAAGGAGAGGGCTGGCGGCCTGGATGATTGCCCTGTTGCCAAGGTTCCTGCTATTTCCGCTGGCCTGGGTCTATGCGATGACGAGGCCTGCGGAAAGAGCGATGAGACTGTTTGAACTGCGTCAAAGCTGGAGATGGAAATGACTGAAGACAGCGTCGTTTGTGACGGGCTGATGGGGCGAGTTCAAGCGTGCCGCTTCTCCCCCGAATTGAGCAGATAAGGGCACTCGTGTACAAGAAGATTGAAAAATGCCGAGTCTGCGGCAACTCCCATCTAGAGCCGGTGCTGGATCTGGGCAAGCAGATGCTGACGGGCGTGTTTCCTCGCCAGCAGGGGGCGCAGGTGACGAAGGGGCCCTTGCGGCTGGTCAAATGCGCCGGCGGACCGGAGGTCTGCGGCCTGTTGCAGCTGGAGCATTCCTACGATCTTGGTGAAATGTATGGCGAGAACTACGGGTACCGTTCGGGCCTCAATGCCAGCATGGTGCGGCACCTCCATGCGAAGGTGGCGAGAATCCGGAAACTGGCTGATCTGAAGTCTGGCGACCTGGTGGTGGATATCGGCAGCAACGACAGCACCACGCTGCAGGCCTATCCGAAGGATCTGTCACTGGTGGGCATCGATCCGACTGGCGTGAAGTTTCATGCCTATTACCCTGCGCACATCGAACTCATTCCCGACTTCTTCTCGGCGCGTCTGCTCCAGGAGAAATTCCCCGGGCAAAAGGCCAGGGTGGTGACATCATTCTCGATGTTCTACGATCTCGAGGCGCCGATGGACTTCATGCGCGAGGTGCACGAGGTGCTGGCCCAGGATGGCATCTGGGTATTCGAGCAGAGCTACATGCCGACAATGCTGGACACCAACTCGTATGACACGGTCTGTCATGAACATCTCGAGTTCTATGCTTTGCGCCAGATCCAGTGGATGGCTGAGCGGGTGGGCTTCAGGATCCTCGATGTCGAGTTCAACGATGTGAATGGCGGAAGTTTCTCGGTCACGGTGGGCAAGGAATCCGGGGGGCAGACGCTGCTGCCCGCCGTCCAGAAAATCCTGGACGCTGAGTCCAGAAAAGGCCTGGATACACTGGCGCCGTATCTGGAATTCGCGCAGCGTGTGGAGCAATCCAGGCGGATTCTGCGCGAATTCGTCGCGCAGGCCAAAGCGGAAGGCAAGACTATCGCCGCGCTCGGGGCGTCCACCAAAGGCAATGTGCTGCTTCAGTACTGCGGCCTGACTCAAAAGGACATCTCGTTCGTGGGTGAGGTCAATGCGGACAAGTATGGTGCGTTCACGCCCGGCTCGTGGATTCCTGTCGTGGCTGAGGACGAACTGCTGCAGCGGAACCCGGATTACCTGCTGGTGCTTCCATGGCATTTCAGGAAATTCTTCGAAAACTCAGGCAAGCTCAAGGGACGACACTTGGTTTTCCCGCTGCCGAAACTCGAAATAATCAGACTGCAATAACCATGGCGCACCAACCTGCCGGGTGTCCCGGGATATGGACATCGGTGAGGTGGGGCGGCGCTGCGACAAGATGAACGCTGCTGTTTTCACCATCGTTTCGACGAACTACTTCGGCTACGCCAAGACGCTGGCGCAGAGCATGGCGACCCCGGATGGGGTGGCCGCCGATTTTCATGTCTTGGTCGTTGATCCCCGCGACGAGGCTTTTGCCCGCGCCCACCCGGGATGCCGGATCACGTGGGTGGAAGAGCTGCAGATTCCCGGCTTCGAGAGCATTGCCTTCAAGTACGACATTCTCGAATTGAACACCAATGTCAAGCCGTCCTTCGCCAAGTACCTGCTGAAACAGTACGAGAAGGTCGTCTATCTCGACCCGGATATCTATGTGTATGGCAGTTTGGCCCCAATCCTGGCCGCGCTGGATGACCATCCGGCCGTGCTGACCCCGCACATCACGGTGCCGATTGACGACGACAGACTGCCGGGTGAACAGGAGCTGCTGCGGGCCGGGATCTACAACCTGGGCTTTGCTGCCTTCAGCCGAGCGCCGCAGGCGTCTCGCTTGCTGGACTGGTGGGAGAGCCGATGTCTGAATCTGGCCTACGACGAGCAGGCGCAGGGCCTCTTTGTCGACCAGAAATGGATGAACTTCGCGCCCGTCTTTTGTGATGGGCTGCTCGTGCTCAAGGAGCCGCAATACAACGTCGCCTACTGGAATCTGCACGAGCGACGGCTGAGCCGCAAGGACGGCGTCTACCTGGTCAACGACGAGCAGCCGCTGGTCTTCTTCCATTTCAGCGGCCTGCCGGCGGGCGGGAACGAGACCATTTCAAAATATCAGAATCGCTACACGCTCAAGGAGCGCCCGGACCTGGCGGCGCTCTTCGAGGCCTATCGTGCCGTCCTGATGGAAAACGGGCAAGGCGAGTACGCGGTGCTGCCTTATGGTTTCGGCGTGTTCTCCAACGGCGTGCGGATCACGGGGCTGGCCCGACGGGTCGTGTCTGCAGGCCGCCCGGAGGACTTGCAGGGGGATCCCTTTGATGCGCGCGGCCGCCTGTATGCCATGCTGCAGCGCTCGGGCTTGATCGATTCCTCGCGCCCGCGTGCTGACGGCGGGCCGACCGATCGCAAGCCCGGGGGCCGGATGAAGAGCACGGCGCGTGCCGTGATGCAAGTCTTCTTCAAGGTGCTGCTGCGGCTGCTCGGGCCTGAACGCTATTTCGCGCTGCTTCGCTATCTGACCTCGCAGGTCACGGCGCGCAAGCAGCAGTTCCTGATCAAGCGACCCTGAGTCGGCGGGGTCTGGGCGTTACCGTGCTGCTAATATCGGCAGCGGTTGGCCAGTCTTCCTGACGTGAGGATCTCTTCCAGCCGATCGTCTAAATCGATGGGAATGTCCCAGCCGCAAGTAGCCCCAGCTCATGTGCTGATCGATGCGCGTCCCCTCAATGGTCAGCGCAACGGCCTAGCTCGTTTTGTCGAGCAGATGGTGCGAGAGTGGCCCAAGGTCAGTGGTGCCAAGGTGACGCTGATCTCCCATCGGCCCATCCAGGTGACACAAGCGCTGCCGGCGTCGCTGGCCATTCATGTCGACGCCGGGATCTGGCGGCGCTGCCCTGGCTCCCTGTGGTTCAATCTTCGCGCTGGCGTGCTCGCCAGGCGCTTGGGGGCGACCCATGTTCTGGGCACCCAGCATGTTCTCCCGCTGTTCGGGCTACGGGGGGTCCATCGTGGTGTCATCGTCCACGATCTGGTGTTTCGCAAGTTTCCGAACACCATGCTCTGGTCCGATCGGCTGCTTAGCTGGCTGTTCGTGCCACTCTCGCTGAAAGTCGCGGATTCGGTCTTCTGCGTGTCCGAGAGCACCCGGCGGGACCTCCTGAGGGAGTTTGCGGTCGATCCCCATCTCGCGCGGACTGCCTATCCGGGCGGCACTTTCGACACCCTCGCGTCGGACCGTCCCAGCCCGGCGGGCCCGACAGTACGCCTGCTCGTGGTGGGTTCCATCGAGCCGCGCAAAAACCTCGCCAAGTTCTTCCGGGTGTACCGCGCCTTGCGCATGCAGGGTCATGCGCTGGAACTGGACATCGTCAGCGGCATGGACTGGGGAGGCGCGATTGCCCCCGAGCTCTGGCGCGCCATGGAGGCCGATCCGCTCGTGCGGGTGCATCGGGGCGTGGATGATGAGCGTCTGCAGTGGCTCTATGGGGCCGCGGACTTCCTGGTCTTCCCTAGTCTGTACGAGGGGTTTGGTCTGCCCATGCTTGAGGCGGTGGGCAAGTGCGCTGTGATCGCTAACGATATCCCCGTGTTTCGCGAGATCGCTGCCCATCTCGACGGCGTTATCCTGATGGACTTCGAAGCGCGGGACGAGAAGGTCGCCGTCGCTTTCGCCGCTGTCCTGGAGCGGAGGTCCGTGGCGCGCTTTCGGACAGAGACGGACCGTGGGCTGTTTTCCTGGCAAAGTTGCGCGCGGGAGATTGCAGCGGGCATGGGGCTGGGGGCGTCTGACGACCGTCCGGCGGTGGCTATGGTTGCTGACATAGGGGGCAGGTGATGATCCCGGCTGAGTTGATACGCGGCGTGCTTGCGGCACCGTCGGCGCCAGACGGCTATCTGCGCGAGGTCGCTCGGCGCGAGCCCAGTCATCGATTTCTGGGAGGCGCTACGCAGGGCTGCTATGTGCGCATGGTGCACCTGCTGGTGGCTGCCTACCGTGCGCAACAACGTGAGCCAGCGACGGTCCGGGTGCTCGATTGGGGCGCTGGCAAGGGCCATATCAGCTACTTGTTGCGCAAGTCGGGGTTTGACGTCACCTCCTGCGATCTGAAGTCGTCTACGGACGACAGCGCCTTCAACCAGGAGACGCCCATCATCGATGAGCAATCCATCCAGGTCATCCCCTTGTTGGACGACTGCGCCTTGCCCTTTGAGGATGCCAGCTTCGATCTGGTCGTGAGCTTCGGGGTGCTGGAGCATGTGCGGGACGACCGGTGCTCGCTGAAGGAGATCCGCCGCGTGCTCAAGCCCGGCGGCTTGTTCTTCTTCGCCTTCCTGCCGTACTGGCTGTCCTGGACGCAGAGGCTGGCGCACCTGCGCGGCAACCGGTATCACCCCATCCTGTACAGTGTCCAGGGCATGCGGGAGCTGGCGCGAGTGTCCGGTTTCCGGGTTGACCGCGTGTGGCACGGCCAGCTGTTTCCCAAGAACTTCTGGCCCGACAGCAATGCGATCGAGCGGCTGGACCGGTTCCTGACGAGCCGCACGCCGGTCAAGTACTTCGCGACCAACCTGGAAGGTTTCCTTGTTGCAGACTGACCATGCGTACTGATCCGCACCGACGTCTCAAGCTCCTGGTGGACGGGCGCAAGGCCTGTGATTCGGGCATCGGAACCTATATACGCAACGTCGTGCCGCGGGTGTTGGCGCGGCTGCCGCTGGCGCGTGTGCGGGTGCTTGTCGCCCCCGCTTCGGTCAACCGGTCAGCCTGGCTGGATGGGTCGCAGGTCGAGCGGGTCGAGGATGCGGGCCGTCCTCTGGGCTTGCACGAACAGTGGTCCTTGCGACGGCTGTTGGCGCCGGATGAAATCTTCTGGGCCACGAGCCTGGCGCATCCCCTGTTCCGGCCAGGACCGATGGTGGCCACGGTGCACGATGTGGCGCAGCTGGCGCTGGACCGGCACTCGGCCGGCGGCCG
>Ga0066442_1000272_pt1 | contig 12130 bp, 11 predicted proteins | sample LakWasMet62_LOW9_2_FD_59530 | JGI IMG/M metagenome (GOLD analysis project Ga0066442, IMG submission 59530) | Freshwater sediment methanotrophic microbial communities from Lake Washington under simulated oxygen tension - Sediment Metagenome 62_LOW9 | ecosystem: Environmental > Aquatic >... | reverse complement strand
CTGATTTTTCTATGGCGGGGGTGGACTAATGCTGGTTGCAAATCATTACATCTGGCAGAGGTAATCATATGTCTACATTAACCATCTCTTCAGCAGCATTTGCCGACGTAGGCATAGAGGCACCGGCTGCCCATGACACGGCGGTTAATTCGCCACACCTTTCTGCGGTGGCGTTCAAACCAGCCGTGGAGGTTGCACACGCCTCTAACAACAAAGGCTATCTCTTAGGGTTGGCCGCTGTAGTCGCGTTGTTGCATGGTGCTGCGGTGATTGCTTATTTAAACTACCCGGCAACACCAGCGGTGCCACAGCCTAAGGTGAATAAGGTGGAAATTCAGTTTATCAAGCCTAAACCGCCTGAAGTCATTGAGCCACCTAAGCCGCCACCTCCACCGCCCAAGGCGATTAAACCGGTCACGCCACCAGCGGCCAAACCGGCGCCGGCACTACGCACCGCAGTTGCTCAGGAGAATATACCGGCTGAGGCCATGACTATTCCAGAAAATCGCCAGGCGCCGGTAGCCGCAGCACCTGTGGCAGCAGCGCCAGTGCCAGAAGCACCGCCAGCCAAGGTAGAAGAGCCAATTACCGAGGCAACTGGTAACGCTGCTTACTTAAATAACCCACCACCAGAATACCCAGCATTTGCACAACGCCAAGGCTGGGAAGGCAAGGTACTGCTGCGCGTGCACGTGCTGGCAAACGGCAAAGCCGATAAGGTGGAAATCAAACAATCCAGCGGTCGCAAGACCTTGGACGAATCGGCAACGAATGCCGTTAAATACTGGACCTTTGTTCCATCCAAGCGTGGCAGCACTGCCATTGATGGCTGGGCTACTGTCCCAATTGAATTCAAACTAGCTAAATAAAGGTGATATTAATATGTTTAATTTTTCTGACACATCTACTTCCATTGTGGTGCAAGCCGTACTCCTCACGCTGATTGCGGGCTCCTTCGTCACTTGGACCTTAATCTTGGCCAAATCTTTACAGGTATGGCTAATCCGTAAACATAACGTGAAGTACCGCGCAGCGTTTTGGAGCGCGCGTAGTTTTCAATCCGCAGCAGACCTGAAAGACCACAATGGCCCGGCCTACCGCGTGGCGACAGTAGGTTTTAATGTACTAAAAGATATAGATTCCAACACAGCGAATGACTTGCAGCACTTTGGTGATAGACAAGATGTATTAGAGCGCGCTCTACGCCAGCAAATTCAAAAAGAGCGCGTCACCCGTGAGAGCGGCTTGGTGGTACTCGCCAGCATAGGTAGTACCGCACCGTTTGTTGGCTTGTTCGGCACGGTTTGGGGCATCATGCACGCGCTGTCTGCCATCGGTAAAACTGGCTCTGCCAGCCTAGACGTAGTGGCAGGCCCTATCGGCGAAGCTTTGATTGCTACCGCCGTAGGCATTGCAGTAGCGGTACCAGCAGTATTGGCTTATAACTTTTTCTTACGCCGCTTAAAAACCAGCAGCAATAACCTAGACGACTTTGCAGAAGATTTAATCACACTGTCACGCAAAGCTACTTTTAGAAAAACCAATGAGCCTAGCGCTAACCAAGGTGAAAAAGCGGTGGTACACAACCTGAAAGGAGCGATAGCATAATGGCTTTTTCTTCGCAAAGTGATGGGGATGACGTATTAAGCGAGATTAACGTCACTCCTTTAGTGGATGTGATGCTGGTGTTACTGGTGGTGTTTATCGTCACGGCACCCCTATTAAATAATGCCATCACCGTTAACTTACCTAAAGCAAGCGCAACCAAACTGGCAGATTCCAGCACACCGGTGACTATTAGCGTGAATGCCGAAGGCAATGTTTACATTGATAAACAAGCTGTGGCATTGGCAGCACTGGAGCCTGAGTTAAAAGCCAGATACAACCAGCACCCAGAGCAAACTTACCATTTAAACTCTGACGAGTCTGTTAGGTATGGTGCAGTTGCCAAAGTGATGGCGGCCATTGAGCGCTCTGGCATCACCAAGCTTGCGGTGATTACCCAAGCGAATTAAGCAGTAGTTAAAGCCTTAGCTAATTTAAACGCTAGCTAGCAAAAAGCCCATGCACTACTGCATGGGCTTTTTTATGTTGCTGACTATTTAAGCAGCGAGTGCGTGTGCACTTTTATTTTCTAGCAAATTTAGTGCTTGGTTCACCGCCGTGTTAATGCGTGCCTCAATCGCCTCACTATGTAATCGGTAATCAATAAACTCGTTGTCACGTGCATAAATAGCGGTAGGTGCGGTGGTCACGCCAAAAAAGCTCACCAGTGGTCTTAACTGATACTCAAGCACCAAGGCATGTTGATCGGTACCGCCAGTCGCAGCCAGCACGCCAACTTTACCCACTAGTAGTTTTGGGTCTAGCAAATCAAAAAAGTGTTTTAACAAACCGGTATAAGACGCCTTGTACACTGGGGTGCCGATAATAATTAAATCCGCCTCAGCCACCGCCTGATAAGCATCAAATAAAACCTTAGGAAAATCATTGTAAGTCACGGTGCTGCCTAGCTCAGGTGCAAACTGGGCAATATCAATCAGGGTATGTTTAGCATGCACTTTCTGCGTCACGTTATTAAGTATCGTTTCCACCAAGCTCTTGGTGCGGGATGGCGCGCTGAGGCTGCCAGAGATCGCTACAACTTTCATTTTTTAATCCTTATGCAAATAATGCGTCTATTAAGTAAAACGTACGCATTAATCTCAGCACGATTCGTGCCTACTATTAACGGCTAAAAATGGCGTTTTTGATGCTATTTATGGCTAAAAAAAAACACCCCTGCTGGCTAACAAGCAGGGGTGTTGCATAACAAACAACAAGTGCGAACTATTGAATCACGCCAAATTGTTTCAGCAATGTGCGTAAGATATTTCTACTAATACCGAGCACTCTGGCAGTTTGCACCTGATTTTGGCGGCAATAGGCGTAGGCCGATAACACTAGCTTACGATTAACCGTTTCATATAAATGCTCAGGCTCGGTTTGAATAATCTCGTTCAACGCTTTATCTAAAGTGCACGCTTCATTACTGGCAAAACTAAACGCGCTATCTGCGGCTGTACCAGATGCAGCGCCGGACGCTAACTGTATCGCTGGTAAATTCAAATCCCGTGGGCGCAGCTCGTTACCATCACTCACCAATAATGCACGATGAATCACATTTTCCAGCTCACGAATATTGCCTGGCCACGGGTAGTCATGCAGCAACTTAATGGTTTCTGGCGCTAAGCTTGGCTGTTTGGTCTGCAACCGGCTTTTGTAAATTGACAGAAAATGCTCGGCCAACGGCAAAATATCCCCCACGCGCTGACGCAAAGGCGCAATCTGAATCGGCACCACGTTAATGCGGTAATATAAATCCTCCCTAAAACGGCCAGCTTTTACCGCATCCTCCAAATTGACATTGGTCGCTGCGACTAAACGCACATCAATCGGGGTCGCTTTTCTTGAACCGACACGCACAATCTCCCGTTGCTGAATCACGCGCAATAACTTTACTTGGGTAGAGAGTGGCAAGTCGCCAATCTCGTCCAGAAACAAAGTACCGCCATTGGCGCTCTCGAACCAACCTTGTTTGCTAGATACCGCACCGGTAAATGAGCCTTTTTCATGCCCAAACAGCTCGCTCTCTACTAAAGACTCAGAGAACGCACCGCAATTAATCGCGGCAAATGGGCCATGTTTACGTGGGCTTAATGCGTGCAAATGGCGCGCCACAAGCTCCTTACCGGTTCCAGTTTCACCCATAATAAAAGCGGTCACATCACTCGGGGCAACGCGCTCAATCAATGATAGTAGCTTGCAAGACTCAGGGTCCTCAAACACCAGCGCGCTCGCCCTGATAGAAAGGCTCACCTGATTGAGATTTTTAAACGTGATAACAGGCGGGCCGCTTCTTGCCTTATACTCAGCCTCACCATATTCGTTAAATTCTATATGCCCCATAAAATACCCCTAATCCAATTCAGGCTGGATAATATAACGGCATATATATAACTTTTAATACTTAAAACTTATATATTAAAAACTAATAATTCTAACAAACAGCAAATCTCTTTACCCAAGCCACGCTCAGGCAATCTCACATTTTCTGTGCAACAACACTTATTTTGATTAAATCTTAATCACGTATGGCTCGCACTCAGTTACAAACTCAACCAGATAACATGAGGCTGCAAACGCCAGTTGCTTAGCGTCAATGGATTGGTTCATAATCCAACACACCTTGAATGCAATGCCATCACTCTACTAACCGCTGTCACTTTTATAGTTAGGACAACATCATGAAAACAAAACATACACTGATTAAAAGTTTTGCCCTTACCGCCCTAGTGCTTAGCATGACTAGCGTTTATGCTGAGGAAACAGCCGAAAGCGATAAGCCAGTAGTAGAGCAAATTGTGAATACCCTCACCAAATTATCTGGCGGTCCGCATAAAGGCTATCGTGCCAATCACGCTAAGGGCATCGTGGCGCAAGGTGAATTTGTACCGGCAAAATCGGCAGCCAGCCTCAGTAGCGCAGCGCATCTGCAAACAAAAGCCAGCGCGGTCACCGTGCGCTTCTCGGATGCGACCGGTTTACCAACCATCCCAGATGCCGATGGCAACTCATTTCCTAAAGGCATCGCCATCCGCTTTCAGCTCGCAGATGCCAGTTTTACCGATATTGTGAGTATTTCTACCAATGGCTTTCCAGCAGCCACACCTGAAGACTTTTTAGGGCTGCTCAACGCCATTGCGGCGAGCGGCGCTGGTGCTGCCAAGCCAACACCGATTGAGCAATTTTTAGGCGCGCATCCTGCCGCACTCAGCTTTGTGCAAATGCCTAAGCCAGCACCGGTAAGCTTTGCTACAGAAGCCTATTACGGGGTAAACGCATTTGCATTTACCAATTCCAAAGGGCAAACCCAGTACGGCCGCTACCGCATTACACCGATTAACGGTGCCGAATTTCTTAGCAAAGAACAAACAGCCAATGCCGCGCCTAACTATTTGATAGACGAGTTGCCAGTACGCCTGAGCAAAGCACCTGCTAAGTTTAAAATTAGCGTGCAATTGGCGGATAAAGGCGACGAGGTGAACAACCCAACAGTGGTGTGGCCAGAAACCCGTAAACTAGTAGAACTGGGCACGCTCACGCTAAAAAATGTAGATGCCAATGGTGTCGCGTTTGAAAAAGCCACCATGTTCAGCCCGCTTAATTTGGTAGATGGCATCGCTGCATCTGATGACCCAATATTATTAGCACGCCCATCAGCTTACGCGGTGAGCTTTGGCCGACGTCTCGGTCAATAATAGGTCAGTAATACGCTACTCACCCTGAGCATTTAATTTACTCAAGCGATTAAATGCTCAGCGGCTTCAATCTACCCTCGCACGTCATAAATCCGCGCCACCCATACCATCACCCATTGATTTGTAACAACAAATCAATCACTTAAGCTTCACATAGATTGTCATTTGCATTTCTTGTAATAAACACTCATAATCAAACCAACATCTAAAAAGAATAATAAGGAACCCTATGTTCAATTGGGCGGCCGTTGTTATTAATACAGAGCGTTATCCACTGCAATGAACCAGCGCAGTCTGTACAGCCTGCCCCTCATGCTGGCGACGTTGCCGCCTTGCGTTGCCTTTTTTATCCAATGGGAGTACGGAAATGACGTACAACCATTTGCCTGGTTTCTATTTTATCCTGCAGTTTTTCTCAGCGCGTGGCTAGGTGGCTTACGCGGCGGCTTAATTGCCACGTTCACTTCGGTAGCCATCGTCTGGTGGTTTTTCATCCCACCCGTATTTTCATTCAGTCTGCAAAGCCCAATCTCGCTGATTTCTATAGGCGTATTTACGCTGATGGGGGCTGTTTTCAGCGTAGTGCTGGGACGCCAACGTAGATTTATCCAAGAGGTTGAACAAGCAAACGCGTCTTTACTGTATAGCGAAGAACGCTATCGCGTGTTATTTAACTCGATGGATGAAGGCTTTTGCGTGATAGATATGATTTATGACGCCAATGGTAAACCTCTTGATTACCGCTTTATAGAGATCAACCAAGCCTTTGAAAACCAAACCGGCTTACAACACGCCTATGGCAAAACCATGCTTGAAATGGTGCCTGAGCACGATGCTTATTGGTTTGAAATCTTTGGCAAAGTGGCAGAAACGGGCGAGGCGGTTCGCTTTGAAAATCGCGCCAATGCCATGAATCGCCATTACGATGTGTTTGCCTCCCGCATCGGGGGCGAAGGCAGCACGCAAGTCGGCATCGTGTTTAAAGATATTACAGCACGTAAGATCAGTGAGCAGGTGCTGGTTTCGGCTAAAGAGCAAGCCGAACTCGCCAATCGCGCCAAAGACTCCTTCCTCGCCACCATGAGCCATGAAATACGCACACCACTCACTGGCATGCTGGGCATGCTGGAAGTGCTCTCCCTCACGCCTCTAGACCATGAGCAGAACGAAACACTGCAAGCAGCGTGGGATTCTGGCAGAAGCCTGTTACGCATCGTGAGTGACATTTTAGACTGGTCAAAAATAGAGGCTGGCAAACTGGAGCTAGCGCCGCGCGTTACCCATATACAGCAGTTATTGCAAGAGGTTGATAACACTTACTCGCGCGTCGCCAGTGCCAAAAGCCTCATGATTGCACAACATACCGACCCACGCCTCAGTGCCGCCCATATGGTAGACCCATTACGCCTCTCACAAGTATTAAATAACTTTGTCAGCAACGCGATTAAATTTACCGAGCATGGCGGTGTGGAGATTCGTGCCGCGTTAGTCAGCCAATTAGAAAATAGTGAAACCATACGCTTCTCGGTTAAAGATACCGGCATCGGCATGAGTAAAGATGTGCAACAGAAACTATTTCAGCGTTACCGTCAGGAGAGTGCTGATACCGCACGCATGTACGGTGGCACTGGCTTGGGGCTAGCCATCTGCCGCCGTTTGGCAGAATTTATGGGCGGTAATATCGAGCTAGAAAGTGAGCTAGGTCATGGCTCTACGTTTAGCCTCACGTTAACGCTGCCAATCTCTAGCGCCATGGCAGAAACCATGAAAAGTCAGCACCATGAGGTGTCGCGCAAAGCTGTACCGCCCTTGTTTGACTATAACAACCATGCGCCTATTGTTTTAGCGGTAGACGACCACCCCATCAACCGCAATTTGTTAGCACGCCAGCTCAAGTTACTTGGTTTACGCTCAGAAACCGCTGAGAATGGGCTAGTAGCATTGGAAATGTGGCGAAATGGTGCTTTTAATATGGTGATTACAGATTGCCATATGCCGGAGATGGATGGCTACGCACTAACCCAAGCCATACGTAAAATTGAGGCAGAAGATACCTTGCCAGCCACGCCAGTTGTGGCTTGGACCGCCAATGCCATGGCCGAAGAAAATGAACGCTGCAAACTCGCTGGTATGGATGATTTATTAGTAAAACCCGCTAATCTGACGCAGTTGAAAGAAGTCCTCACCAAGTGGTTACAGATTGCAGCAAATGAGGATAGCGCAGGTGAAGCAACTGCAGCTGGCGTAAGCACGCCTAACCACAACCCTATCGACTTTGAAGCATTAAAAGAAGTCGTACCGGATGCAGATGAACAAACACAGGTGCTAGAAGAGTTTTTGACCTATATCCGTAGTGACAACCCCAAGCTGATTCAAGCGCTAGAGCAAGGTGAGCAAGAGGATGCCGGACGCATGGCCCACCGCCTGAAAGGCTCCAGCCGCATGGTGGGCGCAATGCAGCTCACCAAAATATATACCTTTATCGAGCTGGCAGCAAAAGGCAAAGAACTGCCTAATCTACAAGCCATGATAGCGGCATTAAATGAAGCCATACTGCAATTTGAAGCATGCCTAGTTGAAAACAAATCCCTCAAAACAAAATAAAAAGTGGAAAAATCATGCAGACCAAAGAACTCAATATTTTAGTGGTTGAAGACGATGATTTTCAGCGCCAAATGCTCATTAACATGCTGGGTTCACTGGGGGTAAACTCGATTCACGACGCGTGCAATGGCCAGCTCGCCATCGAGATGATTCGCGGCAATAGCGATAAGTTAGTGGATATTATTATCTGCGACTTAAACATGCCAGAGATGGATGGCCTAGAGTTTTTGCGCCACTTAAGCCAAGAGCGCCATAATGTGTCTATCATCCTCATGAGTGCGCTTGGTGGCAGATTGCTAGGGTCTGCCGCGCGCATGGCAAAAATGTATGGCATAAAACTACTGGGCGCCATTGAAAAGCCCCTTGCATTAGTACAGCTCAAAAACATACTGCTTAAATACGAACACTCTGAGAATAAATGGCTAGAAGCGGCCAATATCGCCGATGGCTTTATGCTGAAAGATATACTGCAAGGCATTGCCGCCGATGAATTTGAGCCGTTTTTCCAACCCAAAATAGACTTAGCCACAGACCTGATGGTAGGCGCCGAGGTATTAGCACGCTGGAATCACCCCATGCTAGGTGTCCTGGGCCCGCATGGCTTTATCCCGCAGCTTGAGCAAAGCAAAAATATTGAAGGCTTAACCTTTATGATGCTAGAAAAAGCATCCATCGCGCTGCGTGAATTTCACGATAAAGGCCACACGTTTAACCTATCGGTGAATATCTCGCTGGCCTCACTGGATGACATTACGTTTGCCGACAAAATTACCCGTATCGTGCGCGAAATTGGGCTAGAGCCTAACCACATTATTTTAGAAATCACCGAAACCGCAGCCATGTCATACGCTGCCCATGCGCTGGAAAATTTGACACGCTTATGCATGAAAGGCTTCACGCTTTCTATCGACGATTACGGCACCGGTTATTCCACCATGCAGCAACTAACACGTATTGCATTTAGCGAGCTAAAAATTGACCAGTCTTTCGTCACCGACTTAGCAGACTGCGAAGCCATGCGCATAGTGGTGGAATCCAGCATAGAAATGGCGCATAAGCTACAGGTGAAAAGTGTGGCCGAAGGTGTAGAAACGCAAAAAGACTGGAATACGCTTAAGAGCTTAGGTTGCGATACGGCACAGGGTTTTTATATCGCTAAACCGATGAATCTAGCCTCGTTTGTAAACTATGTGCATAACAATTAGGCACTAGTTTGCACGCCAGCCAAGGTGTGCCTACTTCTGATAAAAATTAAACTGGTTACGGCCTTGCGCTTTTGACTCATATAAAGCGATATCCGCCTGCTTCATCAGCTCTTTAATACTCACAGGATGGTCAGGGTCGTACACCGAAATGCCTATGCTTAAATGGATGGTGATTTCCTGATCCAGCACCAGCCAAGGGCTGGCGAACACCTCAGTAAGTTTATGGGCGATGGCGTGCACATTCTCCAGGACTTTAAACTCTTTCAACAGCACAATAAACTCATCGCCGCCCACACGGCTAACGGTATCAGTATCTCGCAGCGTAGCTTTAATGCCATTGGCCACGGTTTTAATCACCTCATCCCCAAAATCATGGCCATAGGTATCGTTAATTTTTTTAAAGTAATCGATATCAATAATCAACACCGCCATCATCTTATGTAAGCGATTACAGTAATTGTGCGCAACCTCCAGACGGTCTTGTAACAACCTACGGTTTGGCAGATGGGTCAAACTATCCAGCATGGCTTGCTCAGATAATCTGCGTACTGCGTGAATCATGCGGTAAACCGCCACGCCGCAAAGCAAACTAGCCAGCAAACCTATCAGCTGGTAAATAATAAATTGGTCGGTAAAGGTATTGGTATGGTTTTTAATCGCCCATTCCCACTTGCCATTGGGCACAACACTGGTCTGCCGATAAGTGCTGTTATCCTCAAACAACTGCGGATCACCATAAAACACCGTTTTACTATCCGTGGTACGAATCGCAAACTCATGGTTTTTGGGCGTGTTTTTAAATGCCGCATCCAAAAACTCATCGGCATCGATTACCGTAGACATGATGCCCCAATAGGTATCATCTAGGTAGATTGGGTAGCGATACACAAAACCCTTACCGCCTTGCAGTAAATCAATCGGGCCATCAAATACACCCTCGCGGGTATCAACCGCCTGCTTCACCTTAGGCCATTGCTTGGGTAAATCGCGGAAATCCTTACCAATAATTTGTAGATTATTCTTCTCTGGGTACACATAAGTAATCCTGTAGGCCACCGCCACCCCCAAGTTACGCACATGCTTAGAGCGCTCCCATAAGTCTTTAAGAATAAACTTAATTTTCTTTGGGCGTAGGTCATCCCGATACGCCGAGATAAAGCTAGCCATGCCGTTAGAAATAAACAGCAGGGAATTTAATTCACGATCGACTTCTGTCCAAAGTAGATTGCCATAGACAGACGATTTCAGCGTTTCGTCTGTTTCTAACTTTTGCTTTTGCAGATTAAGAAAATGACTCAGAAAAAGAAATACCACCAGCGCAGTAATTGCGGCTGCTAACAGGCACTGAAGTTGCCATCGATTATTGGTATTGATAAATGTTTTCTGCATCAATAGATTATACGTGAGAGCCACCTAATATAAACAATAAAACCTACCATCTAAAACATCTTAAAAGCTATACCAATCAGTAACAAGCTTATTTCGCCAACCGACTAAAAGTGATGCGCAATAGTTAACATTTGCAACGCTAGCTAACAAGCTACCCCTCCCGTACCACTAGTGTTAAATCTCAATCAGGCATAGCATCTAAAGTGCCAATGGCGGCACGCCAAGCTATCACTTTTTGCTCAAACGATAATGCTGCATGCGCTGGGCTGGTGGATGGTAAGCGCATATAGTGAATAGCAGTATGCTTGCATATGGGTAATACGTGCTTTTGGTAACATTGTGCTGCCGCCGCACCATTGAAGCACACCTTTGTAATATGCGGGTGCTGCGCGAGAAACGCATTAAAATCATTCACTTCGATTGAGTCATTTTTAATCGCAGAATCCAGACTACCTTCGCGGTAACATGAGTGCAAAACATCCCACACTGCGATACCTGCAAGCGTCAGTGCTGCAACACGCTGTTCATAGGGCGCCTTGGGGTCAAAGCCAATAAGCTCGCCCATAATCCTCCAAAACGTATTGCGCGTATGCGCATAATATTGACCAGCCTTAAGTGATGCCTCACCAGGCATACTGCCTAGTATCAGTATGCGTGCAGAGTGAATAGCTATCGGCTCAAAACTGGCAATGCGCGCGCTCATGGAGTTCATCTAATCAATAAAACAAGGCTATGCTAGCACCTATCGTTAAAGGATGAGTGCCTAAGCAATGAGAAAAGCCGCTGATTAGCGGCTTAACATGCCTTCTATTATTCAAAACGCCGTTGAGAAAAAACGACCGTATTAATACCCGCCCCGTTCGCGGTAGCCGCCATCATGGTCATGGTCTCTGTCCCTTCTATCTCTGTCACCGCCTCGGTCTCCATCTCTGTCTCTGCCGTCACCACCGCGACCTCTATATCTGATTTCTTTAGGATAATGACTGCGAGGCAAGTCTAACCAAGGCCCTGCGCGTGAATTTGAATAACGCCAGTAGTGACTATCGTAATAATAGTAATATCCTTGTTGATAGTAATAAGGATCTGCACCAAACTCCACAACCACTGGCAAAGCCGGCGCTACAACAACCCTATCTGCGGGAGTAACCACGCAACCAGCCAGTAACAAGATTGCAAGAGGTAAAACAATACGCATTTTGGACATTTAACTTCTCCTTTCGGGCGAGGTATCAAAATCCATCATCACTAGCCTTCCGCCCTAACAAACCTGCGAAATTAAAACCGCATCTAAAACACTTTAATAAAAGCCTTTAGATTTTCTACTTAATAATCTATTTGAATGCCCAAACGGAAGATAGTTTCTTACAGCCAAGAGTGCGTGGAGTGAGGTATCAGACAAGACTAAAAATCTATCCACGCCGCCAAGTTTCCTCTACTGAGGCATCAAGGTTGCTGTGAAGCAGCTTGCACTTGGCGGACATTACCTTTACGGTTAAGAGGAATCACAAGAAAGAAACTGGCTGAAGGACGGAATGGTGAAGATTTAGATTAGCGTAATGCTTTGAGCACTTTATTCTGTATAGCCTTAAATAGTTGTTATAACTCAATTTCTCTATAGATGATTCGGAGGAA
>Ga0066442_1000254_pt1 | contig 12791 bp, 13 predicted proteins | sample LakWasMet62_LOW9_2_FD_59530 | JGI IMG/M metagenome (GOLD analysis project Ga0066442, IMG submission 59530) | Freshwater sediment methanotrophic microbial communities from Lake Washington under simulated oxygen tension - Sediment Metagenome 62_LOW9 | ecosystem: Environmental > Aquatic >... | reverse complement strand
CTGATCGCCTATCTGCAGGTTCTGGGTACGGCCCTCAAGTAAGACGGGAGATCACATCATGGATGTCAATACCCTTCGTTCCATTGCCACCGTGGCCAGCTTCATCACATTCATCGGCATCGTGCTGTGGGCGTGGTCCAAGCGTAATGCCGCCGATTTCGAACAGGCCGCCATGCTGCCGTTCGAACAGGAATAACGAGCCGTCAAAGGAAGAAAAATGAGCGACTTTACAAGCAACTTCTGGTCGGTCTACGTTACCGTTATCACTGTCGTGGGCATTGCCGCCTGTCTGCTGCTGCTGTGGTTCAGCGGCAAAGCCAAGGCCATGACCTCGAACGACAACACGACCGGCCACGTCTGGGACGGTGATCTGCGCGAGATGAACAACCCCCTGCCACGCTGGTGGGTGTGGCTGTTCGTCATCACGATTGTCTTCAGCGCGGTCTACCTTGCCATGTACCCGGGTCTCGGCACGAGCGCCGGCAAGCTGGGCTGGACTCAACAAGGCCAATACGAGGCTGAAATGAGCAAGGGCGCCAAGGAAGTGGCACCGTTGTATGCCAAGTTTGCCGGCATGTCGCCGGAAGACATGTCCAAGGACCCCCAGGCCATGGGCATCGGCGAGCGCGTGTTCATGAACAACTGTGCTCAGTGCCACGGCTCGGATGCACGCGGCAGCAAGGGCTTCCCGAACCTGACCGATGGCGACTGGCTGCATGGCGGCACACCGGACAAGATCAAGGAAACCTTGACCAAGGGCCGTATCGGCAACATGCCGCCCATGGCGGCTGCCGTGGGCACGCCGGATGACGTGAAGAACGTGGCGCACTACGTGCTGAGCCTGTCGGGCAGCCCGCATGACTCCCTGCGCGCTTCGCTGGGCAAGGCCAAGTTCGGTGCCTGTGCCGCCTGCCACGGCATGGACGGCAAGGGTAACCAGGCTCTGGGCGCTCCCAACCTGACCGATGACATCTGGTTGCATGGTTATGGCGAGAATGCCATTGTTGCCATGATCAACAACGGCAAGGTCAACCAGATGCCGGCCCAGGAAGGCAAGCTGAGCGAAAGCCAGATCCAGGTGCTGACATCGTATGTCTGGAGCCTGTCCAACGGCGCTAAAGTGGCGGCCAAGTAAGCAGAAATCCGACCGGAGTTGTTTTGAACCATCCTGACAGCGCAGACAGAAAAATCATTCCCATCGTTTCGCAAGAGGTGACGTCATCCGATGCGGACGATGCGGAGATGGTTTCTTTGTACCAGGCGCACAAGAAAGTCTATCCCCGCAGTGTTTCCGGCCTGTTCGCACGCTGGCGCTGGGGGATGGTCTTCCTGACGCAACTGGTGTTCTACGGTTTGCCGTGGTTGGAGTGGGGACAGCGCCAGGCGGTGCTGTTCGATCTCGAAGCGCGGCGGTTCTACATCTTCGGTCTGGTCCTGTACCCGCAGGACTTCATTTATTTGACGGGCCTGCTGGTCATCTCAGCGCTGTCGCTATTTCTTTTCACGGCGGTAGCAGGCCGCCAATGGTGCGGCTACGCCTGCCCACAGACGGTTTACACCGAGATCTTCCTGTGGATCGAGCGCAAGATCGAAGGTGACCGTAGCGCGCGGATGCGGCTCGACAACGCGCCGATGTCCTTCAAGAAGTTTTCCATCAAGAGTGCCAAACAAATCGCCTGGATTTCGGTGGCGCTGTGGACCGGCTTCACGTTTGTCGGCTACTTCTCGCCCATCCACGAGTTGGGACGGTCCTTCGTGTATGCCACGCTGGGGCCGTGGGAAATCTTCTGGGTCTTTTTCTATGGTTTTGCCACCTATGGTTTCGCCGGTTACATGCGCGAACAGGTGTGCAAATACATGTGTCCCTACGCTCGTTTCCAGAGCGCCATGTTTGACAAGGACACGCTGATCGTCTCCTACGACGAGAAGCGCGGTGAGCCGCGGGGTGCCCGCTCGCGCAAGGCCGACCCCCAGGCTTTGGGGCTGGGAGCCTGCATCGATTGCACCCTGTGCGTGCAGGTGTGCCCCACCGGCATCGATATCCGAAAAGGGCTCCAATACGAGTGCATCAGTTGTGCGGCGTGCATCGATGTCTGTGACGATGTCATGGACAAGATGAACTATCCGCGTGGCCTCATCAAGTACACGACGCAGAACTCGGTTCAGTTGGGCTGGACACGTTCCCAGACCTTGCGCCATGTGCTGCGGCCCCGTGTGCTGATTTACACCAGCATCCTGCTGGCCATCAGTCTGGCAATGCTGGTCAGCTTGGCAACGCGCACGCCGCTGAAGGTGGATGTGGTGCGCGACCGCGGGGTGATGGCGCGCATCGTCTCCGGCGGCATGATCGAGAACGTGTATCGCTTGCAGGTCATGAACGCGACCGAGACCGTTCAGCGTTACAAGATCACAGTGGCGGGCTTGCCCGGTCTGCAGCTGGCCTCCGACCAGGATTCGCTGGTGACCGTTGACCCTACCGAGGCGCGTTGGGTTGTGATTCGGGCCCAGCTGCCTTATGAGGCGGCGGCTCCCGGGTCGCATCCCATTCATTTCGAGATCGCAGCGCAGGATGCACCCGCGCGTGTGAGCGAAAAATCCGTGTTTCTGGTGCCGCGTTAAGGAGTACGTATGAGCAAGAGCGCCCATTTGGTGGCCCAGCCCTGGTGGAAGTTCGGTCACGTCTGGTTGGTGCTGGCCGGCCCCGCGGTGGTGGTGGTGGCCGGTTTCTTCACCCTGTACCTTGCCATTCGCACCCCCGACCCGGTGGTGAGCGAGGATTACTACCGTCAGGGCATTGAGATCAATAAGACCCTGGAGGCTGATCCCAGCAGCCTGGCGCCGGCGATCCAGGCGCGCAACCATGCCGCCACAGGCGTGGCGCCCGCTGCCAAGCCGTCGCCCAAGCCCTGATTACACTCAGGCTATCAGGAGACAAGCATGAACATGCAAAAAATGATGTGGATAGCCTGGCCAGCCTTTCTGGTGGCAGGTGTGCTGGAGATGCTGGTGTTTGCCATGGTCGATCCGCAGGATCTGCACTGGTTCGGCCAGCCGGTGACCTTGTCGCGCCAAGGCGTCTACACGCTGGCGTTTTTTGTGTTCTGGGTGATGACCATGCTTTCCAGCGGGCTCACCGCGCTGCTGGCCATGTCACCCTTTGAAGTCAATCAATGCCCATTGCCAGCCACGGAGCGCCCGGAGGGCTGCCCCAAGCAGGAGACTTGCTGTTAAGGTCGCTGCGACCTCAGTGGCATTCCTGGTGGTTGACGATCAGGGACAGGGCATCGGTGTCAAGAATGCGCACATGGCGTTGCTTGACCTCGACGATGCCATCTTCCACAAACTTTGAGAACGTCCGGCTCACGGTCTCCAGCTTGAGACCCAGGTAGCTGCCGATTTCCTCGCGCGTCATGCGCAGGACCAGTTCGGACTGCGAGAAGCCGCGTGCGTGCAGGCGTTGCACCAGATTCAGCAGGAAGGCGGCCAGACGCTCTTCGGCGCGCATGCTCCCAAGCAGCAGCATGACGCCGTGCTCGCGCACGATTTCGCGGCTCATGATCTTGTGGACGTGGCGTTGCAGGCCATTGATCTCGCGCGACAGGTCCTCAATCCGATCGAAGGGCATGACGCAGACCTCGGCGTCTTCCAGTGCCACCGCATCGCAGGTATGGTGATCATTCACGATGCCATCCAGGCCGATGATCTCGCCCGCCATCTGAAAGCCGGTTACTTGGTCGCGGCCATCCTCGGAAGCGACACAGGTCTTGAAGAAGCCGGTGCGGATGGCGTAGAGCGAACTGAACTTCTCGCCGTTGCGGAACAGCGAGGTGCCGCGCTTGATCTTCCGGCGATTGGCGACCACGTTGTCTAGGCGGTCAATCTCTTCGGGGCTCAGCCCCATGGGCATGCACAGTTCGCGCAGGTTGCAGTTCGAGCAGGCAACTTTGATCGTTTGCGGGTTCATAGCCTGTATTTTGACATCAGCCATCGCAGCATCTCCTGGTTTCCCCTGACTCAGACCCATACCTTACCAGTATTTGATGCATATCAAGATGGGATTTGCGCTTTGGAGGCACATTGAGCATCAGTCGAGGACCCCCCATGAATGCCGAAACCGTTGAGCCCGTATCTCCTGAGTTGTTGCGTCGTTATGACGTGGCCGGGCCGCGCTATACCTCCTATCCGACGGCAGACCGCTTTGTCGAGGCCTTCACGGCGAACGATTACGTGCAAGCCCTGCAGCAGCGCCGTTCGGGTGCGGCTGCCTTGGTGCTGCCGCTGTCGCTGTATGTGCACATTCCGTTCTGCGAATCGCTGTGCTACTACTGCGCTTGCAACAAGATCATCACCAAGCACCATGACCGCGCGGCCGAGTATCTGCGCTACCTGAGTCGTGAGGTGGATCTGCACACCGCCCAACTGGGCGTCGGGCAGACGGTGTCGCAGCTTCACTTGGGCGGCGGCACACCGACGTTCCTGAGCGATGCCGAGTTGCGTGAACTCATGGCCATGTTGCGGCGCAGCTTCACGCTGGCGCCCGGCGGTGAGTACTCGATTGAAGTCGATCCGCGCACCATTGATGCCAGCCGGCTCGATACGCTGGCCGAACTCGGTTTCAACCGGTTGAGCTTTGGGGTTCAAGATTTCGACCCGGCGGTGCAGAAGGCGGTGCACCGTGTGCAGCCGGCCGAGCAGGTGTTTGCCCTGGTTGAAGCCGCGCGCGCCAGGGGGTTCGAGTCGGTCAACGTGGATCTGATCTACGGCCTGCCGCAGCAGACGCCCGAATCGTTCACGCGCACGCTCAAGCAGGTCACCGAGTTGCGGCCGGACCGTATTGCGCTGTATGCCTATGCGCACCTGCCGGAGCGCTTCAAGCCGCAGCGTCGCATTGCCACCACTGAATTGCCGGGGGCTGCGGCCAAGTTGTCCATGCTGTCGAATTCGCTGGCGACCTTCATGGGGGCCGGCTACGTCTATGTGGGCATGGACCATTTCGCCCTGCCCAACGATGCCTTGGCCATTGCCAAGCGGCAGGGTCGCCTGCATCGCAATTTCCAGGGCTACAGCACCCAGCCCGATTGCGACCTGATTGCCCTGGGCGTGTCGTCCATTGGCCGGATCGGCGCGACCTACAGCCAGAACGCCAAGACGCTGGAAGAGTATTACGACGCCATCGACCACGGGCGCTTTGCCGTGGTGCGCGGACTGGCCTTGTCGCGCGATGACCTGGTGCGCCGTGCCGTCATCATGGCCTTGATGTGCCAGGGAGAGGTGTTGTTCGAATCCATCGAGCTGGCCTACCTGATCGATTTCCGCAGCTACTTTGCTGCCGAGATGGAAACCTTGCAGAACCTGGTGGAGCAAGGGTTGGTGACGGTGGACGACAGCGGCGTCCAGGTCACGGCCAACGGCTGGTTCTTCGTGCGGGCGGTGGCCATGGTGTTCGACCGCTATTTGCAGGCCGACCGCAATCGCGCGCGCTTCTCCAAGATCATCTGAGGATGCATCTGGAGTTGCTCTAGACTCGGCGCATGCAGACATCACTTGCCGTCACGGCCCTGCTCATGGGGCTGGCGGGCGGCCCCCACTGTATTGCCATGTGCGGCGCCGCCTGTGCCGGCATCGGCCAAGCTGCCGGTGCCCACAAGAATGCGGCCATGTGGACGTTCCAGCTGGGGCGCATCATCGGGTATGCCATCCTCGGCGGGCTGGCCGCCGCCTCCATTCAGGGGTTGGGCTGGCTCACCATCCAGTCCTCGGCCCTGCGTCCGGTCTGGAGCCTGTTCCACGTGGCCGCTTTGTTGCTGGGGCTGCTGCTGCTGTGGAAAGCGCAGCAGCCGATCTGGCTGGAAAGCGCCGGGCGCAGGCTATGGGCCGGTGCTCGCGCACTGGCCGCCGGACGGGGTCATGGCGCGCCGCTGGTGATCGGCATGCTGTGGGCCTTGCTGCCCTGCGGCCTGCTGTACTCGGCCCTGCTGGTGGCGGCCATGACCAGCCATCCGCTGGAAGGCGCCGCGGTGATGGCGTTGTTTGCCCTCGGCACCAGTGTCTCGATGATGGCCGGCCCTTGGCTGTGGCTGCGCCTGCGCGGCCAACCCGGGGCTGGGGATTGGGGCGTGCGGCTGGCCGGGCTCGCCTTGGCCGTCAGTTCAGCCTGGGCTTTGTGGATGGGGCTGGTACACAACACGGCACCCTGGTGCGTGACCCCCGGCGCCTGAGGGAATAGAGGCGGGCGCTATCATCGCGCCATATGGCGACTTCACCATGCGGGATTTCGGCGCAGCTTCCGGCGGATGAGGTGACGCGCCTGCAGTCGCTCGAGTCCTTCCGGATTCTGGACAGCCTGCCCGAGCAGTCCTACGACGACATCGTCACGCTGGCCTCGCATATCTGTGGTGTTCCGATTGCGTTGATCAGCCTGATCGACAGCGAACGCCAGTGGTTCAAGGCCAAGGTGGGGGTTGAGGTGCAGCAGACGCCGCGTGAACAGGCCTTCTGCGCCCATGCCATCCTCAATCCAGCGGACATCATGGAAGTCCCGGATGCGACGCTTGACCCGCGCTTCGCCAACAACCCGCTGGTCACCGGTGAGCCAAGCATCCGTTTTTATGCCGGGGCGCCGCTGGTCACACCGTCCGGCAGCGCGCTGGGCACGCTGTGCATCATCGACCGGGTGCCGCGCCGCCTGACGCCCCCGATGGCCAAGGCGCTCAAGGCGCTGGCGCGGCAAGTCGTCCGCCTGCTGGAATTGCGGCGGGCCTTGGACGAGCTGGAAACCCTGGCACAAGCGCAGCAGGAACGACAGCAGCAACTGGAGGCCACCCAGAAGCGGCTGGACCAGGTGATTATTGAGTTGGCCCAGCAAACCATGACCGACTCGCTGACCGGACTCAAGAACCGGCGGGCCTTTGATCAGATACTGAGGGAGGATTCGTCACGCATGGCGCGCACGCAGTCCTCGCTGGCCTTGATCCTGCTCGATATTGATGGCTTCAAGGCGTTCAATGACGAATTCGGCCATGTCAGCGGCGACGAAGCCTTGCAGCAGCTCGCCCGCGTGCTGCAAGCGCAGGCCCGGGCTTACGACCGGGTGGCCCGTTACGGTGGTGAAGAATTCGCCATCGTCTTGCCGGACACCAGCATGGCGGAAGCGCTGGGCGTGGCCGAGCGCATCCGCCAGGAAGTGCAGGATGCCCATTGGCCGCACCGGCCGGTCACAGTCAGCCTGGGGGTGGCGGCAGCGCGTGCCAGCCAGGACAGCCTCACCCTGGTGGCGCGTGCCGACAAGGCGCTCTACCAGGCCAAGGCGACGGGACGGAATTGCGTGGTGCGTGACACCGAAGTCGCCTGAGCCGGCCGTTCACGGGCTGGGATAATCCGCGTCATGCCTTTGAAGAAGCCCGTTGCCCCTGAGCGCTGGCGCATGTCGGTTGCGCCCATGCTCGACTGGGCTGATGAAAAAGAGAAATCCCAATCAAATCAATAACTTATCTGATTGGGATTTTGCTCATGTAGCACTCATGTAGCACCGTTCCCTCCTTGTCCGACACAAGTACTGCTGTTACTCGGGAATTGTGTCGATCAGAGCTGTGCGTACCATATGCTGCGAAACAACATTGGGAGGACAGTAACCATGTTGAAGCCTCTGTGGGGAGTAGCGTCTGTAATTGCGTTTGTATCAATCTGCCTGCTCATATGGCGCCCTCCAGTTGCAAGCAGCGATTGGGCCGCATGGATGCAGGCGTTCGGTTCTGTGTTTGCAGTTGGGGCTGCGGTCTGGATCGGTCATGCACAGGATCGGGAGCGGAGGTGCCGCGCACTGCTGATGTTCGGCCAGTTTCACGGGCGGTTGATGGGGGCGTGCGCTGAAATTCGTGACGCGTTTACCACTGAGAACATGGACCGATACCGTAAGGCAGTTCCGCGGCTACATGACTTGACCGAATGGGGAAAGACCATCGAGGCTCAAATGCTGGATGACGCACACCTAGATGCGCTTCTGACAATACGTGGATACGCTGCTGAGGCGGCGGAGCATGCGACAAAGAGTGGACCTATTTACAACTCTCAGCATGAGGCGGGGTACTTTGAGGGCATCAGGCAAAGGCTCCATGAGGTTGGCGAGCGATTGTTCAAGACAAGGGGATAGACCATGAGTCTCTATGGCGTCAGGGGCGTTCAACTCGATACGACTAGTCGTGTAACCAAGCTTGCGATGCAGGGGATTGATGGAACAGGGCAGCACTGGATCGGCCAGCCCATGCTTGTGGATGTGTCCGATGTAGCTGACATGATTGCGGCAGGGGACAAGGTAGTCCCAATTTTTGAGATTGATGGCCAGACCGTTCCTGGGCCGGCATTTCGCCGGGTCGAATATGAGTCGGGCATTGAGGGCGTCGAGCTTGAGGCCGACGTGCCTCGCCAACGGATGAGTGATCTGGTTCAGATCGGTCAATAGAGATTAGTTCTCGAAGTTTCGACTATCCGCCTAGATGTTCACATAGCCCAAGGGCGCGATGCCATTTGGCTGTGTTCGGTGCTACATGAGATTTTTGTAGCACGGCATGTAGCACTAATGCTTGCGGTTGTCGGCAAATGTCGAAGATTGGACAGACAGACAGTCTGCGAAAATGACGTAACTTATTGATTTTAAAGAAGATGTTAGAGCTTAATCCTTGGCGAATTTCCGTTGCACCTATGCTGGACTGGACTGACCGCCATTGCCGTTATTTCCACCGCCTGCTGACCCGTCAGAGCCTGCTGTACACCGAGATGGTCACCACCGGTGCGCTGCTGCATGGGGATGTGGCGCGTCATCTGCGCTTCAATGCTGAAGAACATCCTGTGGCGCTGCAGCTGGGGGGAAGCGAGCCGGCCGACTTGGCCCGTTGTGCCGCGCTGGGCGAGCAGTGGGGCTACGACGAGATCAACCTGAACTGCGGCTGCCCGAGCGAGCGTGTGCAGCGCGGTGCCTTCGGTGCCTGCCTGATGGCCGAGCCGCAACTGGTGGCAGATTGCGTCAAGGCCATGGTGGATGTGGTCTCGGTGCCGGTCACGGTCAAGCACCGCATCGGCATCGACAAGACCGAGAGTTACGACTTTGTGCGCGACTTTGTGGGGGCGGTCGCCGAGGCCGGCTGCGACGTGTTCATCGTCCATGCGCGCAATGCCTGGCTCAAGGGGCTGTCGCCGAAGGAAAACCGTGAGGTGCCGCCGCTGCGCTATGAGCTGGTGCACCAACTCAAGCGCGAGTTCCCGCAGTTGACCATCGTCGTCAACGGCGGCATCAGCACGGGGGCGCAGGTCACGGCGCAACTGGCGCAGCTCGACGGCGTGATGGTCGGGCGCGAGGCCTATCACAACCCCTGGTGGCTGGCCGAATGGGACGAAGCGTTTTACGGCGCCGCGCCGTCGGGCCTGACGCGCGAGGCGGTGGAAGCGCAGATGGTGGATTACATGGAACGCGAGGCGGCCGAGCATGGCACGCCCTGGTATGCCATCGCCCGCCACATGCTGGGCCTGCGCCATGGGCTGCCGGGCGCACGGCGCTGGCGCCAGGTCTGGAGCGACCACAAGCTCAAGACTCGGCCGCCGCGCGAGGTCATGGCGCTGGCGCACGAGGCGGCGCCGAAGGCGGCCTGACTACCGGGGTTTTGAGGAAAATCGGGTCTTTGCCCTCGCCGATATTGCGCCGATAGCTATAAAAATAATAGCAATCGGCGCTGCTTCCTCGGCAGGTTCTGCCCACAGACCCTCTGGCCCACTGGCCGGCGTTCAGCCGTTCAGCGAGCGCCCGGCTTCTGATACAGCAACTCGATCTGCGCGCCGAAGTGGCCCATCAGGTTGTTGCGCTTGAGCTTGAGCGTCGGGGTCATGAAGGTGTTGTCGATGGTCCAGGGCTCCAGCGTCAGGGTCACGGCGCGCGGCACGGCGTAACGCGCAAAGCTCGACGTCACATGCTCGATGCGCGCCAGCGCGGCCTTTTGCGCATCCGGGTGACTCAGGCTGGCGGCGTCATCCGGGTCGAGGCCCAGTTCTTCGGCCAGGCGGCGCCATTCGTCGCGCTGCACCACCGCCACGCAGGCGATGAAGGGGCGCTGCTCCCCGACCACGAACACCTGCTCGAACAGCGGGTCCGAGGTGATGGCCAGTTCCAGGTCGCCCGGCGGGACTTTTTCGCCGGTGGAGGTCACGATGATCTCCTTGATGCGCCCCAGGATGCGGATGCGGCCGTCGCGGATCTCGGCCTGGTCGCCCGAGGCCAGCCAGCGGTCGACTGACAGGATGCGATCGGTGTCTTCGGGTCGTTTCCAGTAGCCCTTCATGACGGACGGCCCGCTCACGAGCAGTTCGCGGTTGGCGCCGATCCGGACTTCAACCCCGGGCAGCGCCCGGCCCACCGTGACCGGGTCGTTGTCGGTCAGGGTATTGACGGCCACCACCGGCGAGGTTTCGGTCATGCCGTAGCCTTGCAACAGTGGCAGGCCCAGGCCGAGGAAGCAGCGGGCGATCGTCGGCGACAGGGGGGCGCCGCCGCTGACGGCCACGCGCACCCGGCCGCCGAACTGCGCCAGCAGGGGCTGGGCCACCAAGCGCTGCAACAGCGACCAGGGCAGCAGGCGCCAGAGGCCGGCGGCCCGTTCTTCTTCCGGCCGCGGGGGCAACAAGCCCTGGCCGGCCCGAAAGCGGCGCCAGCCCACGGCCTGCGCCGCCTCGAACAGGCGCATCTTGAAGGGGGAGGGGGAGACCTTCTCCAGCAGCTTGGCATAGACCCGCTCGTAGATGCGGGGTACCGAGATCAGCACCGTCGGGCGCACGATCTTCAGGTCTTCCGCCAGCAACGCCACCGAGCGCGCATACGCCACGCAACTGCCGGCTGCGATCGGCAGGTAGTAGCCGGCCGTGCGCTCGAAGGTGTGCGACAGCGGCAGGAAAGACAGGAAGACGTCTTCTTCGGTGGGCGTGACGCGCGCCAGCACAGCCTTGACGTTGGCCACCACGTTGCGGTGCGACAGCATGACGCCCTTGGGTTTGCCGGTGGTGCCAGAGGTGTAGACGATGGCGGCCAGATCCTCGGGGCCCGGCGGCGTGGCCAGGCTGACATCGGCCTGGCCACGGGCCAGCCAGTCGGCCAAGGCGACCACCGACAGGTTGTCGGTGGCGGCGGGCAGGGGGCTGTCCACATCGGTCACCACCACGGTACGCAGTGCCGGCAGTGGGGTGCCCACGTCGCGAATCTTCTCCCACTGTTCGGTGGACGTCACCATGAGCAGCGAGGCTTCGCAGTCGGCCAGGATGTAGGCAATGCTGCCGGGGTTGTCGATCGCGTGCAAGGGCACCGGCACGGCGCCCTGGGCCAGGGTGGCCTGGTCGATGCTCATGGCATTCAGCCCATTGGGCAGCAGGATGGCCACGCGGGCGCCGACCGGCAACTGGCTGGCCGCCAGGGCGCGCTGCCATTGCTTTACCCGTTCCTGGGTGGCGGCCCAGCTCAGGCTGATCCAGCGGCCGCCGGCGGCATCGAATTCACGGAAGGCTTCGCGCTGGGGGCTGGTGGCCACGCGCAATGCGAGCAATTGGGGCAACGTGTCGACGCGGCCGAGAGCGGGAATGACGGAATGCATGCAATCAACAATTCAGGACGGGATGCACCGGCTGGGCTGGGCCTGGCTGGCGCGGTTCTGGGGCGCAGGCTGCTGAGAGGGTGATGCGCCTAGGGTAAACCCTCGAATCATACGCTGACTGGAGGGGCTCGCCGGGCCGCCTGTGCGACAGCCGGGCGCTCAAGGCTGGCTCAGGTGGCGGCTTCCAGCCCGTTGCGGAAATGCGCCTGCATGGCCTGGGTGGCGACTGGCGCGTCGTGGGCCAGCAGCGCCGCCATGATGGCGCGGTGCTCGGCCAGCGACTCTTCGATGCGGCCGGACTTGAACAGTGAATGGTGGCGGTTGAGTTTCATGACCTTGCGCAGGTCGGCCACCATCTGGTCGCGCCAGCGGTTGTCGGCAATCTCCAGCAGGCGCATGTGAAAGCGCTCATTGATCTCGAAGAAGCGTTCCCGGTCCTGTTTGGGTGGGCGGGCTGAGGCCTCCAGCTCGTCATGCAGGGCCTGCAATTCGCGCAGCTGGGCTGGCGTGGCCTGGCTGGCCACCACGCCGGCCGCGTCGGACTCCAGCAGCGAGAGCAGGTGGTAGACGTCGGCCAGGTCTTTCTCATTGACCTCGGTGACGTAGGCGCCGCGGCGCACCTTCATCGTCACCAGGCCTTCGGCTGCCAAGACCTTGAGCGCCTCGCGCAGGGGCGTGCGGCTGATGCCGTAGTCCTCGGCAATCTTCAGTTCATCAATCCAACTGCCGGGCTCCAGCTCGCGCTTGAAGATGCGTTGGCGCAGGAGTTCGGCCACTTCCTCATAAAGTGCGCGGGGGGAGAGGGATACGGCAGACATGGACGCGATTGTAAGCTTTGCAGAATATTTTGCATCAATAATTATGAATGATGTAAACTCCACGCAACGCAACACTGGGCGCCTTGTTGTGCCCCGCCGCCACGCCATGAGCCAGAAAACCCCCGAATTCCAGAGCGCCAGCCTCGAAGCTTGGCATAAAGCTGCCGTCAAATCCGCCCCCGGCGGCAACGTAAACGCCCTGAACTGGGTCACGCCCGACGGTATCAGCGTCAAGCCGCTGTACACCGCAGCCGACACCCAGAACCTGCCGTACGCCGACACGCTGCCGGGCTTCGAGCCCTATCTGCGCGGCCCGCAGGCCACCATGTACGCCGTGCGGCCCTGGACC
>Ga0066442_1000248_pt1 | contig 13172 bp, 16 predicted proteins | sample LakWasMet62_LOW9_2_FD_59530 | JGI IMG/M metagenome (GOLD analysis project Ga0066442, IMG submission 59530) | Freshwater sediment methanotrophic microbial communities from Lake Washington under simulated oxygen tension - Sediment Metagenome 62_LOW9 | ecosystem: Environmental > Aquatic >... | reverse complement strand
CACCGTGGGCGCCGAGAAGGGCGTGACCACCGGCCGTTCGCGCCGCTGCGGCTGGTTCGATGCCGCGCTGCTCAAGCGCTCGGCCCAGGTCAACGGCCTGACCGGCCTGTGCCTGACCAAGCTCGACGTGCTCGACGGCCTGAAGGAGCTGCTGCTGTGCACCGGTTATGAACTCGACGGCGAAGTGACCGACATCCTGCCCATGGGCGCCGATGAGATTGCGCGCTGCAAGCCGATCTACGAGACCATGCCCGGCTGGAGTGAGAGCACGGTGGGTGTGACGCAGTACGACAAGCTGCCGATCAATGCCCGCCTGTACCTGCAGCGCATTGAGCACGCCACCGGCGTGCCGATCCACATCATCTCGACCAGTCCGGACCGGGACCACACGATCATGATGCGGCACCCCTACATTGCCGATTAGTCGTTTTTGATAAAAAGTGGCTGTTTGCCTTGTGGATATTGCGCAGGCAGCTACAAATAAAGGAGCATCCGGATGTTGACTGAAGACGGCAAGCACTTGTACGTGAGTTACGACGAGTACCACAACCTGATCGAGAAGCTGGCCATCAAGGTTCACCAGTCCGGCTGGGCGTTCGACACCATCCTGTGCCTGGCACGCGGCGGCATGCGTCCGGGTGACATTCTGTCGCGCATTTTCGAGAAGCCGCTGGCCATCGTCTCTACCAGCTCTTACCGTGCCGATGCCGGCACGACCCAGGGCAACTTGGACATTGCCAAGTACATCACCACCCCGCAGGGCGAGATTGCCGGGCGCGTGCTGCTGGTGGACGACCTGGCCGACTCGGGGCATACCCTGGATGCGGTCATGCTGATGCTGCGTGAGAAATATTCGGCCATCACCGAGCTGCGCAGCGCGGTGCTCTGGACCAAGGCCCATTCCAGCTTCAAGCCCGACTTCTCGGTGGAACATCTGCCAAGCAATCCCTGGATTCACCAGCCCTTCGAGAGCTACGACCGCATGCGTCCGGCGCAATTGCTGAATAAGTGGAAGATATAAAGTAGGCGCACCCCCAGGCTGCGCGCACTTCGTGTCGCCGCGCCACCCCCTTGCAGGGGGCGCACCCAGCGGCCCGGCGAAGCCGGTTCCGCGGGGGCCTGCGGTTGAGACACCTCTTGCTTGGTTGTTCGCGTTAAGCTCCGCGTTGTCTGCAATCAAGGCCATGACATGAGCGACAAGAGCACCGAGCTGATTCATCATCCCTACACGCCGCCGGAGGGCTTCGCCGCGCCGCAGCCGGGCGTGTTCAAGGCCTCGACCGTGATTTTTCCCAGCGTGGCGGCGATGCGCAGCCGGGAGTGGAAAGACAAGACCGGTTACACCTACGGCCTGCATGGCACGCCCACCACCTACCTGCTGGAAGAGCGCCTGTGTGCGCTGGAAGGCGGCGCGCAGTGCGTGCTGGTGCCCAGCGGCTTGGCCGCGATTGCCAATGTTGCTCTGGCGCTGCTCAAGAGCGGCGACGAGGTACTGATTCCCGACAACGCCTATGGCCCTAACAAGGCGCTGGCTGAAGGTGAACTCAAGGACTGGGGCATCACGCATCAGTTCTATGACCCGATGGATCCGCAGGACCTGGCGCGCCGCATCAGCCGCAAGACGAAACTGGTCTGGTTGGAAGCGGCCGGCTCGGTCACGCTCGAGTTTCCCGATCTGCGTGAGCAGGTGCGCGTTTGCCGCAATGCAAATGCTGGGGCCGGCGTTCTCTCGGCGCTGGACAACACCTGGGGCGCCGGCCTGGCCTTCAATCCGTTCGATCTGGGTGATGGCCTGGGTGTCGACATCTCGGCCCATGCACTGACCAAATACCCGAGCGGCGGTGGCGATGTGTTGATGGGCAGCGTGATCACGCGCGATGAGGCGCTGCACATCCGCATCAAGCTCACCCACATGCGGCTCGGCTTGGGTGTGGGGGCCAATGACGTGGAGACGGTGCTGCGTTCGCTGCCCAGCTTGCCGCTGCGCTACCGCGCCCACGACCAGACGGCACGCGCCTTGGCCCGGTGGTGCCAGACGCGGCCTGAATTCGCCCAAGTGCTGCACCCGGCTTTGCCAGGCTCTCCCGGCCATGCCCATTGGCAGGCGCTGTGCGGTGGCGAAGAGGGCCGGGCGGCGGGTCTGTTCAGCGTGCTGTTCGATGCCCGCTACAGCCAGGCGCAGGTCGACACTTTTTGCGACGCACTGCGCCTGTTCAAGCTGGGGTACAGCTGGGGTGGCCCCATGAGTCTGGTCGTGCCGTACGAGCTGGCCAGCATGAGGCAAGCCTGGCCGACGCATCTGGCGCCTGGCCATCTGGTGCGTTTTTCTGTCGGCCTGGAGGCTGCGGCTGCGTTGCAGGCCGACTTGGCGCAGGCTCTGGCCTTCTTGGGTTGATCGCTCGATATCCCTACATGGGTTGGTGTTTTCCTGAGTAGCCAACCCTGCCGGTGCTGGGTAGCCTAGCAGGCATGACTCAGATCAATTCCGTTTCGAATGCTGCCGATCTGCCGGCAAACCCCACGCCTTATGTGCCGCCGCCCCCAGAAGGACCGAAGCGCGAAATTGTTGCGCTTGGTTTTGCGGATCCGTTTCGTTGGCTGGCGCGTGGCGCTCAGGACCTGTGGGCGGCCAAGGGCATTGCCCTGTTCTACGGGGTCTGTTTCTGGGCCATGGCCATGCTGCTGCAGGCAGTTTTCTATCGCCTGCCCGAGTACACCATGTCCATCGCTTCGGGCTGCCTGCTGGTCGGGCCCTTCCTGGCCATGGGTCTGTACGAAGTCAGCCGCCGGCGGGAGCGGGGCGAGAAACCCGACATTGTCTATTCCCTGACCTGCTGGGACTCGCACATCGGCAGCATGGCCATGCTGGTGCTGGTGCTCATCGTGTTGGAACTGCTCTGGGGACGCGCTTCCTTGGTGGTGTTTGCCGTCTTCTTCAACACCGGCATGCCGTCAACGGCCGGCGTGCTGCAGGCGGTCTTCAGTCCCGAGAACTGGGAGTTTGTCGCGGTTTATATGGTGGTGGGCGGCGTGTTTGCCGGCCTGGTTTTCGCCACGTCGGTGGTGTCGATCCCCATGATCCTGGACCGCGACACCGACGCCATCTCGGCCTCGATCACCAGTCTGCAGGTCTTCTTCAATAATCTGCCGGTGCTGCTGCTGTGGGGGGCGCTGATCAGCGTACTGGTGCTGGTGGCGTTGATGCCATGGGGCCTGGGTTTGCTGCTGATAGGTCCTTGGCTCGGGCACGCGACTTGGCACGCCTACCGTGGGGCGGTGCGCTGGGAAGCTTAAGGGGCGAGTCCGCCTCAGGGGACAAAGCATGCATTGAATTTGGAGCTTGTCTATCGCGCGATTTCAGTGCATTCTGAGCCTGTTTGCCTTTAAGGAGCCACCGTCATGAGTGATCTGCTCTTCGATCAGTTCCTGATTCCGTTTTTCATTCGATTTTTCTTCGTGTTCAGCCTGCTTGGCATGGCGACGGGGGCCGGACTCATCTTCTTTCCTGCACGGATGCACCAAGTATTCGAACAGGGGAATCGCTGGATATCGGTACGGCGCCGCATGAAATGGCTTGAAGTGCCGCGCAACATCGATGCGGCTTTGTATCGCTTTGCGCGCCGGATGGGCGGCGTTCTGATTGCACTCGCGGCGTACTCGACCTTTGTCCTGGTTACGCAGGTCAATGCCGGCGGCATGGTGTCTGTCGTTGGAGCGGACAAAACGGTTGATCCCATGCTGGCGCTGATTGTTGCCGACACGGTGCGCTGGGCGCTTGTTGCGGGGGGGCTGTTGGGAATCGTCGTGATCGGTCTTGTGCTTTTTTCTCCGGACACGATGAAGGGCGTGGGGACGCCTGCGGATCAGTGGTACTCGACCCGAACTTGGCTTCGTGGTCTTGATGTGATGCGCATGGGCGTTGACACTTGGGTTCGAGGCCATCCCCGCGCCATGGGAAGCCTGATGGTCTTGGGGGCGCTGGTGGTGAACATCAATTTTGGCCTCATGTGGTTCGCTCGTGGCTGAAACAACGCGGGGTGGTTCGTGAAATGTTAGAGTCACTCCATTAACTTGAGGACACGCATACTTTGGCTACACCCAACTACGGATACGAAAAGCGTCAGAAAGAACTCGCCAAAAAGCGAAAGAAGGAAGAGAAACTCAAGAACAAGGCCGAGCGCAAGCTGGGCGGAGGTCCTGAGGATGGTACAGAGCAGCCCGATGGCGAGGCGTCCGAGCCGGATACGCAGTCGCCAGACCAGCCCGCGCAGCCCTGACGCACCTGCCTTGGCCAAGCCAGTGGCCAAGGACTGTCAAATACGCCCGCTGCTTGGTCCGCGGGCTCCTCTCAAGCAATCCCCAAACGAAATTCAGGCGCCGTCCGCTCTGATGGCGCGCCATGAGAAGCGATGCGCCGTCAGCTACCTGGGCCGTACAGGTAGTCGTGCTTGTTCAGTGGCACCCCGTTATGTCTCAAGATGGCGTATGCCGTCGTGATGTGGAAAAACAGATTGGGCAGGGCCCAGTGCTGCAGATAGTCATCGCTGTGCAACGTCCTGGTTTGCCCATGGCCGGCTGGCATGGTGATGTCCCGATCCTCGGCCTCGTCCAGCACGGTCGTCGGTAGGGTGGCGAGCCAGACCAAGGTCTGATCAATGCGGGTCTGCAATTCTTCCAATGTCGTTTCGTCATTGGGGTATTTGGGTGGTTCCAGGCCCTGCATGCGGTGGCCCCAGATCTTGACCACATCACAGGCTACCGTGACCTGCCGTGAAAAAGGCAGCATGTCCGGTGCCAAGCGGGCCTGCATCAGAACCTGCGGGGCGTAGCCACGCGCCTGGGCGTCGTTTATGCCTTTTTGCACGATGTGCCGCAGATTGCCCAAGGCCTTGCGAAACAGCGGCAGGCTGGCCGCGGACAGTCTCATGCGGTGGCGCCGGCCTGCTGAAGCACCAGCTCATTGGCCAGTACCTGCATCGCTTGCACAGAGCGGTCCTGTGGGCTGATGGCCTGGGCCTGGGCATACTGCTTGAAGTTGCGTTGCATCGACTGCAAATACACCGGGTCATAGTGGCTCAGCAGCAGGTCGCGCACCACCGGTTCAGTCTGACCGGCGCGGACCTGGGCTTTCCAGGCCTCAACCACCTGCTTGCCGCGTAATTGGGTCAGCGCGTCGAGTCGTTCGCAAAAGGCTTCGCTGTCGCGCACGAAAAAATCGTAGTCTTCCAGCAGCAGTGCCACCCGCTGCTCATCGGGCAGCACCAGGTTGAGGCACTGGCCGGCACGCATGGCTTCGATCAGGGCCGCCGGCACTGCCACATTGCCGACTTTTTTGCTTTCACTTTCCACAAACACCGGGCGTGCCGGGTCAAGCCGGCGCAGCACATCCCAGATGCGGGTGTCAAAGTGCTTTTGTGAAGGCTGCGGCACGCCGGGAATGGCACCCAGTACCGAGCTGCGGTGGTTCGCGAGCGCTTCCAGGTCCAGCACCTGAGCGCCAGATTTTTCCAGTGCCTGCAACAGCCGTGTCTTGCCGGAGCCGGTGGTGCCGCAGATGACACGCCAGTCGAATTTCGGCGCCAGGCGCGGAATGTCTTCCAGCAGCGCGTTGCGGAAGGCCTTGTAGCCGCCTTCAAGCAGGGTGATGCGAAAGCCGATCTGGCTCAGCACCAGCGAGAGGGAGCCGCTGCGCTTGCCGCCGCGCCAGCAGTAGGCCAGCGGCTTCCAGCCCTTGGGTTTGTCCAGCACCTCGCGCTCGATGTGACTGGCGATATTGCGCGCCGCCATGGCTGCGCCGCGTTTGCTGGCTTCGAAGGCATTGACCTGCTTGTACATCGTGCCCACCAGTTTTCGCTCTTCGTTGTTGAGCGTGGGCCAGTTGACGGCGCCCGGCAGGTGGTCTTCGGCGTATTCATCTTCGCTGCGGGCGTCGATGACGGTGTCGAACTCGTCGAAGCGGCGCAGCGCCTCTTCGGCAGTGATGGTGGTCAAACTCATGAAATCAGTTTCTTCAATTCCGGCCAGACGTTGTCCAGCAGGATGGGTTGCGCTTGCTCGTTCGGGTGGATGCGGTCAGCCTGGAACAGCCGCGCGGCATCCGGTACATCACCCACGCCCTTGAGCAGGAAGGGCACCAGCAGCGCCTTGTGCGTGCGTGCCACGTTGCGGTACAGCGCAGAAAAACGGTTGGCATAGTCCTGGCCGTAGTTGGGCGGCATCTGCATGCCCAGCAGCAGCACTCGGGCGCCGGCTTTTTGTGCGGCCTGCGTCATCCAGGCCAGATTGTCCTCGGTATTGGCCAGGGCCAAGCCGCGCAAGGCATCATTGCCGCCGAGCTCAATCACCACAATGCCGGGTCGGTGCTGCGCCAGCAGGGCCGGCAGGCGCGAACGGCCGCCAAAGGTGGTGTCGCCGCTGATGCTGGCGTTGATGACCGAGAGCGGCTTCTTCTCACGTGCCAGCCGTTGCTCCATCAGGGCCACCCAGCCGCTGCCGCGTTTCAGGCCATACTCGGCGCTGAGTGAATCACCCAGCACCAGCACAGTGCGTGAGGTGGGTTCCGCAGCCTGGCAAAACCCTGCAGCAACAGCCAGCAGGCTGATCGCGATAAAGTAGCGTCGAAACAAAGAAAGCCTCATGTCTGAATCCATCATCTCCGTGGAGCATGTGTACAAGTCGGTGACCGACTCCACCGGCACTCTCGACATTTTGCGCGATATCGACTTCCACGTGCCGGCACGGCAGACGGTGGCCATTGTTGGCGCATCGGGCTCGGGCAAGAGCACGCTGCTGTCCATCATTGCGGGGCTCGATACGCCCACACGTGGCTCGGTGCGTCTGGCCGGCCAGGACCTGTTTGCGCTGGACGAGGATGCCCGTGCCGCGCTGCGGGCGCACAAGGTGGGGTTCGTGTTCCAGAGCTTCCAGTTGCTGGGCCATCTGACGGCACTGGAAAACGTGATGCTCCCGCTGGAGCTGGCCGGCCGCAAGGATGCGCGTCAGGCCGCCACCGAGATGCTGGGCCGCGTGGGTCTGAGCCAGCGCCTGGGCCATTATCCCAAGGTGCTGTCCGGCGGCGAGCAGCAGCGGGTGGCGCTGGCGCGTGCTTTTGTCGTGCAACCCGCGGTGCTGCTGGCCGACGAGCCGACCGGTAGCCTGGACTTTGCCACCGGTGAGAAGGTGATGGAGCTGATGTTCGAACTCAACCGCGAGCAGGGCACGACGCTGCTGCTGGTGACACATGATGCGGGCATTGCGCGGCGCTGCGAGCGGCGCATCACCATCGAGGCCGGACGCATGGCTGCAGAAGCGGCATAACAACACGGCAGGACAAGGGGGATAATCCATCCCCATGTCATCGCCCAAAGTCCTGTTCGGCTTCCATGCCGTAGGTGTTCGTCTGAAGACGGCGCCGAAATCCATCATCGAAATCTATTACGAGCCGACGCGGCGCGATGCGCGCATGCGCCAGTTTCTGGAAAAAGCCACCGAAGCCGGGGTGCGCCTGATCGAGGCCGATGGCCTGCGTCTGGCCAAGCTGGCCGGTAGCCACGGCCACCAGGGCGTGGCTGCGCGGGTCGAGCCGGTGGCTCAAGTTCATTCGCTGGACGACTTGCTGGACAGCTTGACCGAGCCACCCTTGTTGCTGGTGCTCGACGGCGTGACCGATCCGCACAACCTGGGCGCCTGTCTGCGCGTGGCTGATGGTGCCGGTGCTCATGCCGTGATTGCCCCCAAGGATCATGCGGTGGGCATCAATGCCACGGTGGCCAAGGTGGCCAGCGGTGCGGCGGAGACCGTGCCGTACTTCATGGTGACCAACCTGGCGCGCACCCTGAACGAGCTCAAAGAGCGCAACATCTGGTGCATCGGCACCAGCGACGATGCCCCAAAGACGATGTACCAGGTCGATTTGAAAGGCCCGGTGGCATTGGTGCTTGGCGCTGAGGGGCAGGGCATGCGGCAACTCACGCGCAAGACCTGCGATGAGCTGGTGAGCATTCCGATGAAGGGCGGCGTGGAGAGCCTGAATGTGTCGGTGGCCAGCGGTGTGTGCCTGTACGAGGCGCTGCGCCAGCGCGGCTGATAACAGCGAAAGATGCCGCCGCGTCAGGCCTGCGTGTTGAGCAGGCGGCCGGTGGTTTCGCCCCGGGTGTTCGGTGTGGGCGTAGCGTCGTTGCGTGGCGCTCCCTTGCCTTCAAGACTATGAACCTCGTTCCGCGCCTGAGCTGCTTCCTGGCGTGCGGTTTCGGTTTGCGCTTCCAGTGATTGCACCTGAGCCTGAGCCTGCGCCGCCTCGCGCCGTGCCTGCTGCAGTTTGGCCTGGTACAGGCTCAACTGCGCACTCGGCAGGCCGCTGGAGGTGGGGGCGAGGCCAAACACGGTTTATCCCGTTTTACGCCGTGGTGTTGACGATGCGGCCGGTGGTCTGGCCTTGCGTGTTCACCACCGGTTGTGCGTTGCGCCGGGCTTCTTCTTGTGCCCGCTCGGCTGCTTTCTGCTGCTCGGCACGGTATTCCTGTGCACGAACTTCCTCGGCCTGACGCGCCTTGGGCGGCGGCGGGGTGCTGATGGCTTGGGTGGCGGAGGAAACGGCCATGCGGGACTCCTGAAATTCCAACGATGTTGCTTTTGACTCTAGGGCTGGCAAGCGGACGTGTCAACGGCGACTTTGTAACTGGCGAGCTGTATGAAGCCGGTGGCATGATGGGTATTTATGGCCTGTCTGACCGCGATGCCACCAACCCAACCCCGTGCTTCCGCCCCCGACCGCCGTGAGCTGCTCAAGCTGACCGTGGCTGCGGCCGGCACCTTGTGGCTGCCCCGTAGCGCCTGGAGCCAGCCGCGCTGGACGCGTGATCCCTTTGCGCTCGGCGTGGCCAGTGGCTCGCCGGCGCACGATTCGGTGGTGCTGTGGACGCGCCTGTTGCCAGCCGAGCCCTTGCGCGGCCCGGTCACGCTACGCTGGGAAGTGGCGCATGACGAGGGCTTCAGCCGTGTGGCCCGCAGTGGCCAAGTGCAGGCACTGCCGGAGTTGGCCCATTCGGTACACGCCGAAGTCACGGGGCTGGTGCCGGACCGCTGGTACTTTTACCGTTTCATGGCCGGCGACGCCGTCAGCCCGATTGGCCGCACACGCACCTTCCCGGCCCCTGATGCCAACCCCGACCGTCTGCGTCTGGGTTACGCTTCCTGCCAGCGCTGGGAGCATGGTTTCTACAGCGCCTGGCACCATATGCGCGCCGAAAACCTGGACGCCGTGCTGTTCCTGGGCGACTACATCTACGAGTACCCGGGTGCCGTCAATGCCGTGCGCGCCGTGACAGGGGGCTGGGTTCTGACGCTGGATGACTACCGCCAGCGTTATGCCTTGCACAAGAGCGATGCCAAGCTGCAGGCCATGCACGCGGCGTGCCCCTGGCTCGTGACCTGGGATGACCATGAGGTGCAGAACGATTATGCGGGGCTGCATGAGGGCAATGGTGTGCTCGGCATGGGCACGGTGGCGGACTTCGCGGCCCGTCGTTCGGCGGCCTACCAGGCCTATTACGAGCACATGCCGCTCAGGGCTTCGGTGCTGACGCAGGCGCTGGCCGGGCTGGCGAGGGGAGCCGAAATGCGCATCTACCGGCAGGTGCCATTTGGCCGGCTGGCTTCCATCTACTTGCTCGATGCGCGGCAGTACCGCGACCGCCAGCCCTGTCTGAAAGATGGCAAGCCAGGCGGCAGCTTGGTTGATCCGGCACACTGTGCCGCCTGGGGCGATCCGCAGCGCAGCTACCTGGGGCATGAACAGGAGCGCTGGCTGGCCGGCACATTGGATCGTTCGGAGGGGCGCTGGAACGTGATTGGGCAGCAGACGCTGTTGGGCATGCGTGACGCCCGTCCTGGGCCGGAGCAACGCCTGTGGAACGACGGCTGGGACGGCTACGCAGCTGCCCGCACACGCCTGACCGACACGCTGCGCCACAAGCAAGTGGCCAACCCGGTGGTGTTGGGCGGTGATGTGCATGAGAACTGGGTCGGCCACATCAAGGCGGACTATGCTGATGCTGCCAGTCCGAGCGTGGGGGTGGAGTTCTGCGGTACCAGCATCAGTTCGCGTGCGGGGGGGCGTGGCCCAGGTGGCCGAACGCCTGGCCGAGAATCCGCATTTCGTTTTTGCCGATGCGCAGTACCGCGGCTACGGCGTCGTGGAATTCACGCCGGGGCAACTCAGCACCACACTGCGCGCAGTGGAGGATGTGACCAACCCGGTCTCGGGTGTCAAAACACTCGCGCGTTTTGCCGTGGCGTCCGGTCGCCCGGTGATTGAGCGGGTCTAGCGCTCAGAGGCCGAGCCAGAGGATGAGCTTTTTTTCCTGCTCATCGGACGGCGCGACAAAACCTTTGTAGCCCGAGGTCGCCAGAGCCCGGCGGCCAGGCTCGCTCTGGTCGAGCCCGAGCAGGGCATCGCGCAAGGCGTTGGCAACAGAGGGGTCGAGCCGGGGGGAGGCAATCCACTGCTTGATGGGCATGGGGCGCGATTCGGCACAGGTTTTGCCACCCTTATCTTTCCATGCCTTGATCACGCTGCCGGAGGCGGTGGCACCATAGGCCGCGAAACCGTTCTCGACATAGAAGGGCACGGCATCCTGGTAGCGCGTGGTCTGCAGTTTCACGTCAGTCGGCTTCAGTTTGTGCTCGGCCAGCATGGCGCGCGTCATGACCGCGGTGATGGAGTCCGGGTCCGGCGTCACAAAGGCCTTGCCGGCCACCGTGGCCCAGTCCTGGATCGGCTGCGGCTCCTTGCACAGCAGGGATACCTTGTACTCGGTATAGCCGGCGGTCCAGGCCAGGGCCTTGAAGCCGTTGCCCTTGATGGCTTCGAACGCAATGTGGGATGGGTGGATGAATGCCAGGTCCAGCTGGCCTTTTTTCAGGGCGTCGCGCAGGCCGTTGTAGCTGCTGATGACCTGCACCTTGATGGGCTGGCGGGTCGCGGTGCCCAATAACTTGGCAATGGCGTCAAAGCGGGCTTCGATCTCGTTGTCGGTGGCGCGGTAGGTCACGCCCTCCGTGATGCCGATGACCAGGGCATGGGCCGAAAAAACGGCGCCACAGGCCAGAACTGCTGCAACGATACGCGCAAACAACTTCATCACGAACTCCCCCAGAATCAAACGATTTGAAAACGCAAGACTGTTTGCAAGACAGTGTAGCGTCAGAAATTTCGGGTCCCTCACAGACGCAGACGCATGTCTCTTCGGAGATGTAAGCAACTTCGGTACAGCGGCTGCAGCCCTGCGTATCGAGCGCGATGAAGGCGGGGACGGAGGCTTGGCCAGAACTGCCGCCCGCGCATGGCAGGCCGCCTTTTTTACTTCAGGATCTCCAGCAGACGGTCGAGGCCACCACTGTTGATGGCGACCATGGCCTGTTCGCGTACCTTGGGCTTGGCATGGTAGGCCACGGACAGGCCGGCTTCGCCCATCATGGGCAGGTCGTTCGCGCCATCGCCCATGGCAATGGCCTGCTGCGGGCTGATGCCCATCTGCTCGCAGGTCTGCAGCAGCATGCGGCGCTTTTCCGCACCGTCGCAGATGTCGCCCCAGGACTGGTCAACCAAGCGGCCGGTCAGCATGCCGCAGTTGGGGCCGCTTTCGATTTCCAGCACGTTGGAGCGGGTGTAGTCGATACCCAGCCGATCGCGCACGCGGTCGGCGAAGAAGGTGAAACCACCGCTGACCAGCAATACCTTCATGCCGGCGGCCTTGCAAGCGGCCACCAGCTCGGCAGCCCCGGGGTTGAGTTGCAGACGCTCGCGGTAGACCGCTTCCATGTCGGCCACCGTCACTCCTTTGAGCAAGGCAACGCGGCGGCGAAGGCTTTCCTTGAAGTCGCTTATCTCGCCGCGCATGGCGGCTTCGGTGATGGCGGCGACTTCGGTCTTGCGGCCGACGGCATCGGCGATTTCATCCACGCACTCGATGTTGATGAGGGTGGAGTCCATGTCGAAGGCGATCAGCTTGAAGTCCTGGAGCTTCAGCGGAGGCGTGAAGCCCCGGACAGTGAGGCCGGAAGCGAATTCGGTGGCAGGGGTCATGGCGGCGACAGGTCAGGGTTGGTTGGGAGGGATGATGCGGTTGAGGATCTGGATTTGACGACGCAGGTCGCGACCCACAAGATCCTGCAGGGATTGCTGGTTGCTGGTGGCGGTGAATCCAGCGGCCGAGAGCTTGCTGTGCAGCTCTTCAGTACTGATGCCGGCCACTTGGGCCAGCACCGGCAGGGGTGCGCGCGCCAGCGCCTGCACGGGACTGGCAAATGGCGGCTTGGAGGGCTTGGCGGCCGGGATGAAGCTCAGGACCAGCAGAGCCACGAAAGCCAGAATGACCCAGCGGCCGGTGGCCGTGAAGAAATAACGTTTGAACGCTGTCAGGTTGAGCAAGACATGCAGGCACACGCCAGCCAGCATGGCCCAGCTCAGCCATTCGTGTGCGAGCTTGTTCAAGCCGGTGTCGAGATGGAAGAACATCAGCACGCCGGTGACGGCGGACAGCAGGAAGGCGCCGATGACGAGCGGCGTGATCCAGGGGCGATGCGGGTTGAGGTTCAAGCGGGGTGTCCTTCAAGAGTTGGTAGCCGCCTTAGTGTGTCGATGGCGTTTGAAGAAAACCATGGTTTGAATGAACGGTGGGTAAAGCTCATCTGCTGGGTGCATGGGGCTTGATCTGACGCAAACTCAGGCGGGCTGTTTGTCGGCGAGCGGCTGGCCGAGTGAGCGCAGCACGTCGCGTACCAGGTGGGCACGCGCCTTGGGGTCGGGCAGTTCGCGCTCGATGCGCAGCTTTTCGTTGCCAGCCAGTTTGATGTGGCGGTTCTTCTGGATCAATTCGATCACCCGCATGCCGTCGATCGGCGCATCCTTCCTGAAGGTGATGGTGATCAGGTGCGGTGCGGCGTCGACCTTGACCACGCCATAGGGCTTGGCAATCACGCGCAGGCGGTGCACGTCGATCAGGGTCTGGGTCTGGGCGGGCAGCTTGCCGAAGCGGTCGACGATTTCCTCCATCAGCGCATCGATCTGCTCGGTATTCTTGGCCGTGGCCAGCTTCTTGTAGAAGCTCAGCCGCATGTGCACGTCGCCGCAGTAGTCGTCGGGCAGCAGGGCGGGGGCGTGCAGGTTGATG
>Ga0066442_1000245_pt1 | contig 13424 bp, 5 predicted proteins | sample LakWasMet62_LOW9_2_FD_59530 | JGI IMG/M metagenome (GOLD analysis project Ga0066442, IMG submission 59530) | Freshwater sediment methanotrophic microbial communities from Lake Washington under simulated oxygen tension - Sediment Metagenome 62_LOW9 | ecosystem: Environmental > Aquatic > Freshwater... | reverse complement strand
TAATTACTACCAAAAAACTCCATCATTAAGAAGTCCTCCAAGCCAGCATTATCTTCCAAGCGCGCAGACTGCGTGACTGAGCGTGCGAGTCGGTAAGACTCCCAAGTAAAGTCACCTTGATAGTGCTCGCGGATAAGCGCAATCATGCGTTTAATAATCATCAAACGAATATCTTGGCCGCTACCAGCCTCAACCTCAAAGTACTGCAACCTCGCGTTACTATAGTCATTGGTCCAACCTTTAAACGCAAAAGTGGCGTGACGTGAACTTCTGCTGGTAATTTCAAAAATACCATTAGTGCCGCTTTTAAAGTTGTTTTTAATGCGCTCATCTCTAATTTGTTCTGCACTCGGCCCACGCTCTTTGGCAATTGCTGCCGCATTTTGGCGAGCTGCGTCATACTCTGTCCCCTGCCTGCTCGCCTGCACCGCTTTCATGTAAGAGGCCATATCTGGAAACTTGGATGGGTCGAGCTTGTTTTCTTGTACTGGCGGCGCCGGTGGTGTCGGTGTGACTGGCACTTTTAAGCTGGAATCCGCTGTGGTGGTTTGCACCTTAGCTATTGGCTTATGCTTCTCCGATTTAGCTATTGGCGCTTTTTTAACAGGTTTTGCTACCGGCTCGGTTTTAGGTTCCGCCAAAGGTTTTGTTTGGGCCTGAACTGCTGGGGCACGTGTAGGTGGCGCTAAGCTGACCTCAATGGCGCTGGCAGGTGGGCTAGCTGGTGGTTGGTCAAACTCAATTTTTGGCGCAAGAAAGAAGATAGCCAAATGCACCAGTATCGAAACAACAATCGCCAGTAAGGTATTGCGGCTGATATTCACACGTATCAGCGGCTCGCTCACAGGCTTGAATTTCAGCGCCCGCGCTAAAAATTCATCAAAGTTTTCTTCAACTTGATTGTGGTTCGTTTGATCTAGCATGAGAGTTAAAAGCGCATGTCTGCCCAAGTTTTTTCTAGCCGCTTGAGCGATACTGGAAATGGTGTTTTAAGCTCTTGCGCAAATAAAGAGACGCGCAACTCTTCAATGAGCCATCTAAAATCTAGCAAGTGCTGCGGAATATCTAAATGCGCGGCATGCAAGGCATTGACTTTATCTTGCCATTTTTGCCACACCAAGCCCACGCTGCCTGCATTTTTGCCATCTCGGTCAGGGTTAGCTGGGTGCTTCTCAATACGTAACCGCAGCGCTTTTAAATAACGAGGTATATGCTGCAATTGCTCCCAAGGTGTTTGGTGAAAGCAGCCTTTATACACCAGCAAGCCAATTTGCTGCTCTAGGTCGCGCTTTAAGCGATTAGCTGCAGCAGCCATTTGGCCTTGCTTTTGCACCAGTAACTGGTATTCGGTAGCAATGGCCTGCGCTTGCCGCGCTACAGCTTGCGTTACCGCTGGCAAGCGCGTTCTGGCACGTTGTTTTAGTACCATAAACTCTGCGTTGGTACGCGGCAAGTCATCCTCACCAATAAACGCACGGTCAGCGATGGCTAAAATCATGTCTTCACGCAAATCATCAGCTTGCATCACATTACGCAATAGCAACGCATACTGGTTAAAGTTAGGCAGGCTCTTTTCCAGCTGCTTCATCTGCTCTTTTAATTCAAAACGCATCAAACGGCACACACCTTTACGATGGCTGAGTTCTGCTTCACGTTCCGTATCAAACAGTTTCACAGCGATACTGTCTTGTGCATCTTCTAGCGCAGGGTAGCCTGTCACTTTTAAGCCGTCACGTTCAAAGCTGAGTGTCTGTGGTAAATCGCCAAAATCCCACTGTTTCAGGCCGGTTTTTTCAATATCTGGCGAAGTGTTCCTAAACGTAAGCTGCGCGGCTGAGCCTAGTTGTTTTTTCAGGGCATTCCAGTCACGTCCCATCGCTAGCTCTCGACCACTATCATCCAGCACGCTAAAGTTCATTAGGTGGTGTGGCGGAATGTCACTCAGCTCCCAGTCCACTTTGCCAATTTTTAGCGTGGTTTTGCACTGTATGTAAGCGGCTAGCGCGTCTAACATTGGCTGTGAAAACTGCTCGTTTACATCGTCTAAAAAACCGGTAACAAACTCTGGCACAGGCACGCACACACGCCTAAATGTTTTAGGTAACGCTTTAATCAAATAGGTAATTTTCTCGCGTAGCATGCCTGGCACTAACCACTCGGCTTGTACTGGGTTCAGTTGGTTCAGCAAAGCGAGCGGCACAGTTGCGGTGACGCCATCCAATACATGGCCTGGCTCAAAGCGGTACTTCAAACTCGTTTCAACACCATCTAACATGACTTTCTCTGGGAACTGCACCGCGGTAATCGCATCAGCACCATGACGCATTAAATCATCACGTGTCAGGTACAGCAGCCGTGGTGATAGTTTCTCTGCATCGGCGCGCCATTTCTCAAAACTGGCGGCATTAAAAATATCCGCAGGTATTTTGGCATCGTAAAAGGCAAAAAGTTTATGCTCATCCACTAACACATCTTGGCGGCGTGCTTTATGCTCCAACTCTTCCACCTCGGTAATCAGACGCTCGTTAGCAGTGAAAAATGCTGCTTTGGTATCAAACTCGCCATTCGCCAGCGCTTCACGGATAAATATCTCACGCGATTCTGTTGGGTTAATCGGGCCATAATGCACGCGGCGTTTAGGAATAATAGTCAGGCCATACAGGCTCACGCGCTCCCACGCGTTGACCATGCCCATTTTTCTATCCCAGCGTGGGTCTGAATAATGGCTATCAGTGAGTCCTCTAGCCAGTGGCTCAATCCAGTCTGGCTCAATTTTTGCCACGCCTCGTGCGTATAACTTAGTGGTATCTACCAGCTCGGCAGCCATCACCCATTTTGGACGTGTTTTCTTGAGCGTAGAGCCTGGCGCCACATGGAAGCGAATACCGCGCGCACCCGCGTAAGAATCACTGTCACCGTCTTTAAAGCCAATATTGCCTAATAAACCTGCGAGCAGCGCTTTATGGATTTGCTCAAAATTGGCTTCTTGCTCGTTTAGCTTAAACTCCATCTCAGCAACGATTTCTAACAACTGCCCGTGTAATTCACGCCATTCTTTTAAACGCAAGAATGATAAGAAATTGCTATGGCATTGATTGAGCAAGTCTTTATTCGATTTTTTGGTTTTGAGCGCGTTATCGTAAAAATCCCACAATTTGAGGTAGCTCATAAAATCTGAGCCCTCACCCGCAAACTTGGCGTGCGCATTATCTGCTGCTTCGCGCTTATCCATAGGGCGCTCACGCGGGTCCTGTATGCTCAGCACACTGGCAATAATCAATATTTCTCTTAAGCAATGCTCGCGCTTGGCGGCAAGTATCATGCGCCCTACACGTGGGTCTAGCGGCAGTTTAGCTAATTGCAAGCCAGTATCGGTAATTTGGCGGCGTGCATCTACTGCGCCTAGCTCCTGTAGTAATAAGTAACCATCAGCGATTAAACGTGATGACGGTGCCTCAATAAACGGAAACTCAGTTACATCGCCCAAGCGCAATGCTGCCATACGTAAAATGACTGCTGCTAGAGAACTGCGTAAGATTTCAGGCTCGGTAAACTCTGGGCGGCCATTAAAATCTTGCTCAGAATACAAGCGCACACAAATACCGCTGGAAACACGACCACAACGGCCGGCACGCTGTTTAGCCGCGGCTTGGCTAATCTTTTCAATTTGCAGTTGCTCTACTTTGGCACGCGTACTATAGCGATTTACTCGTGCTAAGCCAGCATCAATCACGTACTTGATGCCAGGCACCGTGAGCGAGGTTTCAGCCACGTTAGTCGCCAACACAATGCGCCTGCCGGTATGGCTTCTAAAAATCTTTTGCTGGTCTTCAACACTTAAGCGGGCAAACAGCGGCAATACTTCTATGTGTTTAAGCTTGGTGGAGCGCCCTTGATACTTGCGCAAATGGTCGGCTACGTCACGAATCTCGCGCTCACCGGGTAGAAACACCAGAATATCGCCATCGCCTTGGCGTAATAAATCATCGGCCGCATCTAAAATGGCTTCTTCTATCGCCTCTTCTTCATCGTCTTCCTCTAGCCAGCGCGCTTCTGTTTTTGCCTTGCGCGCAATGCCAAATACAGTGTCATCATCTAAATCAAACTGTGCGTTCTCAGCCTCTGCTACTTCGCGCGCACGGAAACCGGCTGCACCCAATGGGCGGTAGCGAATCTCCACCGGGAAAGTACGCCCAGAGACTTCAATCACCGGCGCGCCGTTAAAGTGCTGCGAAAAGCGGTCTGCATCAATCGTCGCGGAGGTAACGATTACTTTTAAATCAGGACGCTTGGGTAATAGCTGCTTGAGGTAACCCAGCAAGAAGTCGATATTAAGGCTGCGCTCATGCGCCTCATCGATAATAATGGTGTCGTAAGCGTTGAGAAACTTATCGCCTTGCGTTTCTGCCAACAAAATACCGTCGGTCATCAACTTAACGTAGCTGGATTCTGACAGCTTATCGTTAAACCTAACTTTGTAACCCACCGCCTCGCCCAATGGCGTTTTAAGCTCTTGTGCGATACGGCTGGCAACCGACCTAGCGGCAATTCGTCGTGGCTGCGTATGGCCGATAAACCCAGAAACGCCACGCCCTAGTTCTAAGCAAATTTTAGGTAGCTGTGTAGTTTTACCTGAGCCGGTTTCACCACATACAATCACCACTTGGTGCTTGCTAATGGCTGTGGCGATTTCTTCCCGTTTTCCACTGACCGGCAGCTCTAGCGGATATTCAGGCTTAGGCAGCTGCGCTAAGCGCAATTGGTACTTTTGTTGTGAAGTGTGCATTTTTTGCACCACTTCATTCACCATACGCTGTGCCTTGGCTAGTGACTTCTCATCAGCAACTTTTTGCAGAGTTTTTATCTCCTGCATTTTGCGGCGCAATGCGTGCCTGTCGGCCAGCATGCAGCTTTGTAGCGCGTGATCAAAGTTAGCGGGGATTAAATTATCAGGTTTACTCACATTCATAGGCGCAAATTTTAACATGCCATGCTGCTCTACTTTAATAATCATACAAAAGCATTTGCAAATGACACGCAAGTTAACTATTTAGGCATGCTTAGTAGCCAACTTTGTGGTTATTACTAAGGTTTAAAGTTAGCTCTCATCATTGAAAAAATCGCGCATGATTTGACATACATCAAACCATGCTTAGGCAAAATAAAATAACCTGAGCCGCATTAAATGAGTTACTTTGAACCATAGGCGCTGCACCCAATGCCCGTAGAAAAACTAGCAACGTCTGCTTTCTTGTATTTATGCCAAGCTGGCAACATGATTCATCAGCGCATCGGCTCTATGATCTCATTTAAGCGTCCAAAATTTATTGCTTTTAATATCATGCTGTCGCTAGGCATGCTCATCCTCTCCTCAGCGGCAATGCTCACTAGCACCGAACAAAGCAAGCTCTCAGCATCGACAATCGATCAAACCTACCAGCTACTTAATCTATCCAAAAACCTACAGACTAGATTCTACGACCACAAATCACTGATTATTGAGTATCTGCATAGCCCGTCCCCTAGCCTGTTAGAAAACTTACAGCAAACACGTGCGCACATCTTCCAGTCACTCTCCACCATCAAGAAACTGGCAGACCAAAACTTAGAGATGCTGCACCAAATTAATAGCGTAGAAACGATTTTCATGGAATCGGTCGATGAGTCGGAATCTGTACTACCAACTAAAGGCGGATTAGTCATTGTTGGCCCCAGCATCTCTATCGTTACTGAGGGCAACATCAACCACCTAACCAACCTACTCAACTCAAAACTGCATGCACTGGATATTGCTGTACAACAAAAATCCAATGCACGTCAGAAGCTAGCCTCATTAAAAGTTGGAATAGCGCAAATAGTAATGCTGATTAGCTTGCTGATTGGTATTGGTATTTTGTTTTACACCTTAAAAACATTGCGTGATGAAATGACCAAACGGGTAGAAACAGAAAAAAGATGGCGTTTTGCTATCGATGGCACTAGCGATGGCGTGTGGGATTGGAACCTTGAAACCAACAAAACTTATTACTCCAGCAAATGGGCTGAGATTCATGGTTTAAGTAATATTGTACTTAATCATGACATGGATATTTGGGAGAGTAATATCCATCCCGAGGATAAAGCCCGCGTGTTTGCCTGTGTGCATGACTATTTAAACAATAAAACCAGCACCTACATCAGCGAGCATCGCATTATCGACCACCAAGGCAATATAAAATGGATACTGGAGCAAGGGGTAGCCGTTGCCCGTAATCAAGCTGGTGAGCCTACTCGTATTATCGGTGTACTCAGAGATACGACCGAGCGCCAACTCTCTAGAAATGCACTACAAGAAAGTGAGTCTCGCCTCAGGGGGTTGCTCACCGCTATCCCTGATTTAGTTTGGTTAAAAACTACTGATGGAGTTTACCTCTCCTGCAACTCTCGCTTTGAAAAGTTTTTTGGTAAAAAAGAATCTGAAATTATTGGCAAAACGGATTATGACTTCGTAGATATTACGCTGGCAGATTCATTCCGTGAGCACGATAGAAATGCAATGGCAAGCAGGGTGCCTTGCGTTAATGAAGAGTGGATTACGTTTGCCGATGATGGTCACTCTGAACTGCTAGAAACTACCAAAACCGCCATCTATGATGAGCAAGGCAATGTGACTGGCGTGCTTGGCATTAGCCACAACATTACCGAGCGCAAAAGCATAGAAAATGAGCTAAAAATTTCAGCCTATGTATTTGAAGCGCAAGAAGGCATGATCGTTACAGATGCCAACAATACCGTACTTCGTGTCAATCATGCCTTTACTGCTATCACCGGCTACGCGGCAGATGAAATTGTAGGGAAGAACCCACGCATACTCAGCTCAGGTAAGAATAATGCTAATTTCTATAGCACCATGTGGGAAAGTATCGCCAACAAAGGCTCTTGGAGCGGAGAAATATGGAATCGCCGTAAAAACGGTGAAATTTACCCAGAATACCTCACGATTACCGCCGTGAAAGATCAGGCTGGCACCATTACCAATTATGTCGCGACCATGGCCGACATCACCTCGAACAAAGAAGCGGCAAAAGAGATTGAGGTATTAGCATTTTACGACCCGCTCACCCACCTCCCCAACCGTCGTTTATTTATTGACCGTTTAAACCATGCCATCTCCTCTAGCGCCCGCAGCCAGAGCAAAGGCGCTTTGTTATTTATTGATTTGGATAACTTTAAAACGCTGAACGACTCGCAAGGCCATGCCATAGGTGACATGTTGCTGCTGCAAGTGGCAGAAAGGCTCAGCAACTGCGTACGTGAGGGTGACACCGTAGCTAGACTAGGTGGTGATGAGTTTGTGGTGACATTAGAGGACCTCAGCTTACAGCTAGACGAGGCTGCATCAAAAACCAAACTCATAGGTGAGAAAATTTTGCACCAAGTGAGTCAACCTTACAACTTGGATGGCTATGAATATCAAATCACTTGCAGTATAGGCGCTGCGTTATTTCACCATCACGAGCAATCGCAAGATGAACTGCTCAAGCAAGCAGACATTGCCATGTATCAGGCGAAAAAAATTGGACGCAATGCCATCTGCTTTTTTGACCCTGAAATGCAAACCAACATTAACGCCAGAGTTGAGCTAGAACGCGACCTCAATATCGCCTTAAGTGAGCAGCAGTTTCAACTGCATTACCAAATACAGTCAGACAACCAAGGGCATGCTACCGGTGCCGAGGCACTTATCCGTTGGTTACACCCAGAACACGGTCTCATCTCCCCTGCCAAGTTTATTCCGCTCGCGGAAGAGTCTGACTTAATTATTGCTATTGGCTCATGGGTGCTGGATACCGCCTGCGCACAGCTCAAACAATGGCAACAAAGTGAGAAAACGCAAGGGCTAGCACTATCTGTTAATGTGAGCGCCAAGCAACTGCACCAAGCAGACTTCATCGCTACCGTACAAAATGCCATTCACAAGTATGGCATCAATCCTAATCTGCTTAAGTTGGAGATTACCGAGAGTATGCTACTTAACTCGATTGAGGACACCATCCACACCATGAGCAGGCTACAAGCCATTGGCGTTAGGTTCTCGCTGGACGATTTTGGCACTGGTTACTCATCACTGCAGTACCTCAAACGCTTACCGCTTAACCAATTAAAAATTGACCAGTCCTTTGTGCGTGACATTACTGTTGATGAAAGCAATCGAGTGATTATTCGCACCATTATTGCCATGGCAAAAAGCCTGGGGTTAGAAACCATTGCAGAAGGCGTAGAAACCGAGGCGCAACGTGCTTATTTGCTAGAAAGCGGCTGTAGCCATTTCCAAGGTTACTTACTTGGCAAACCAGTTCCAATTGATGCGTTTGAAGCCGCACTCAGCAACACATGCTTGGTGTAGATATGATCTTTACCTAAATGCAAAGCACCATATACTTACCTCAGCAATTTATACTTAATCTACTTAAACCTCGGCAGTCTCTTGCAGGCAGCTACGCAGTTGCTCAATATTCACAATTTGCAGCATCTGCGCTTGCGGGTCAGCGGCGTCTGACAATACCAGTTCATTTACCACCTGATTGTAAGCGGCAATTTCAGCATTTACTGGGCGAATCTGCTCCATCGCAACATCTATCATTTCACCCAGCGTATCTACAACCAGACCGATATATTCACCGTCTATTTTAACTACCACGACTTCCGTAATCTTTTTATTCGCGGGCTTAGCAGCACCCAATAACATAGAGGTATGAATCAGCGCCAACGAGTTGCCGCGATACATGAGATAGCCAGCCACGATATCTTGCTCACGACCTGAAATTGGTAAATGCGTACCTACTTGTATGGCACTAGCAACCTGATTAGCCCTAAGCGCCAGCCAGTTGCTTCCAACATAGAAAGTAGCGAGCTGCATGTTGTAAATACTATTATGCAGCGCATGTTGTACATAAGCTGGCTTGAGCGATTCTGCCTGATGCACCACCTGTGTTTCTTCCCCTAAGTAAATCAGCACAAACGCAAATACCTCTTGCTGGTAATGGTCATGGCTGCCTTTGTATTCACGATAGCCAGTCGATTTACAGCAACCTACTGCATAGTTTTTGTGGTGGAATGTCACAATTTTGCACATGGACTGCCCATGTGCTAGCGCAAAAAACTCATCACTGATATCGAATAAATCACCAGCGCAGAAGCTTGTATGTGTAGAAGCAATTACTGATTTAGACGCATCTGTATAAACTGCAAAGCTACGATTAAGCTGGTTTTGCGACTTTTCCTGTAATTGGTCTTGAGACTCATGTTGCGGCAACACATCCTGCAGCATGGCTGAAAACTGTGGCGCTGCATCAAACACAATGCCGATGCCTCCTAACACCTGACCATCATCCATATCGTGAATGGCGGCAGCGTAAATATAGCTAGGCAAGTCGTGATACAAAGGTGTGCTTACAAAGTCAGAAACCACGTAATCCTGTGCTGACCTTAACGCCAGGGCCTTTCTTACCCACGGCTCAGTTAATATCTGCCCTTGCAAATGCTGCTCTAGTGGGTTGGAAACAGCTATCACCCTGCCCTGTGTATCGAACACAAGAATGTTGCCATAAACGGTATACAGACTATTGATATATTGCAATACAGACGCGATCTCGCTCACATCCTGTGTTTGTAGCGCCTTATTACCCATCAAGCTTCTAAACGTAGTCGTAAGGGCCCACCAGCGGCAGTCATTAGCACGCTCGTATAAGTTACGGTCCATAATATCTATGGCAAGGGCAGCCATATTCATGCTGTCTTGCAGCACAGAGGCAATCACGGTTTTTTGTATATCGGCAATTGAGTTCTCAAAGATATGCTTGGTCAATACGCCAGTATGTTTAATCTCACTCAGTAGCACTTTAGATACCACCGCATCACTGCTACTTTTATCTGTGGCTTGCTGTACGTTGCCGTTCCATACCAGTCGATTCAGTTCACGCTGGATTTGGCTGGCGCTCACTGGGATATTTTTAATCTCCGCATTAAATAATGCACCTTTCATCACCGAGTCTAACAAGGCGGCCGGTAAATCTATGGCTACATCAGCCTGCTGGCTAAATATCTTGCGCAGCGGCACCATCACAAACCCCAACCAACCAGCACCATGATAGCCTTGAAACCCATCGGTTTTCCGTGCACAGCAAAAGTACTCCACACCTTCATAATTTACGATGCTGTAATCTTGGTCTGGCTCAACTTTAAATCTAGCGTTTAAAGCTACTTTATCTGAGCTGCTAGCAATCACCCTGCCTTCTTGGTTAAGCAAGGCAACAGTCGCTAATTGATCATTAGCCAACAGTCCGGTAAAAATCCCATCACATTCATTTTTGAATTTAAAGCATAGGCATATCACGCCCAATGCATGGCCATCATCGGGTGATACTACGCGGTAGGAGTAAATCAAACTATTGGGTTCATTTGGTAACAAATCACTATACCTAAAGTTTTCTACATAGGATTTATCGGTATGCAAAGACTCCATAATCAATGGGTCTTTAGATTGTGTCACAGGGTTACGCTGGTCTAATTGCAGCACCACATTGCCGTGTGTGTCTAACAGAATGATATTGTGATAAACGGAATACTTAGCGACATACTGCTCAAATCTATCCAATAAATACTGACGCTGCTCAACCTGCTCTTCTGGCGTAGGGTTAGACTCCAGTAGCTTCAAGTAGGCACAGACATCATCGTCCGTAGCAATAAAGCCAATGTCTGCCGTACGCTCAAACAGATTGCGAATCATAATATTAATCGCCACCTGCGCTTTAAACGCATATTGACGCACTGACTTATTCAGTAATTCCAGCCCCAGTTGATTCAGTAAGGTGCCAGTGAGCTGGGTAAACTCTTTACGCGTTTGCGATAGCTCAGTATCCAACTTTGCCAACTGACCAAGTACCGATAAGTAATCCCAAGCAATTTGCTGCTTTTGTAAATCATCTCGATAGTGTTCAACACCGCTCATATGTCTAATCACCGCATACAAACGATCATCCACCTCAAAACCTTTGTAATAGCTCATCCCTCACCTTTACACGCAATCACCAAATCATTACTGACACAAAATTTAGACGAAAAAAAAGGCGCATGACAACAGACTAAACTTAAAAAGAATAGTCAATTGTCAAGACGCCTTTGTCTTGAACCACTTGTAAATACGAGCCTACGTTGGCTCTAACATCTGTTTAACTTGTTTAGTACAGCCATCCGCCGTTGGATAGTAAAAACAAAACAATTTGTTACAAATACTTACACTTTATTAATCATATCAGAAAAGCGCATAAAAATAAGGCCTACCAACTAGTTATTACGATTAACCAATTGGCAGGCATGCAATACAACATTCAGTATTAGTGCTCTTCAACCACCCATATCATCAACTTAGCCACAATCGGCCTGACAAACAGTATGCATACAAATGCAGAGGGCATCGCGATGGTGTAAGCATGAATAACACGCTGCACATAGCCTGCGCTGACACCGCTGTTGGCGGCCACAATGATGGTACACATCAACAGCGCCATGATGGCAGACATAAAAAAAGCAAACACGTAACTGGTATATCGGTGAGGAATTTTCATCATATTTTTTAGTGTAAAAGTGATTAAGTGAAAGATGAGGATGCCACTGTAACCGCTTACTAAATCTACGCATAGAGCACTGACGCTACACATAGTTTAAAGTTAAACTATCGAATCAATACATAAACTCGATAGCTTTACATGGAAAAATAACACATGGACACATTAAGAAGCATTGAAAGCTTTGTTAAAGCCATCGAAGGCGGCAGTATTGCCGCTGCAGCGCGGATGCAAGGTATTACCCCGGCTGCTGCCAGCCAAAATGTTTTAAGGCTAGAAGCCTCATTAAATGCACGCTTACTGACACGGACAACACGTAGCTTAGCGCTAACTGAGGCCGGTGCGATTTATTATGAAAAAGTGCGGCATATCATCAAGGATATTGAAAACGCACAGTCATTAGTAACTGAGCTACATGGTGAACCACAAGGGCGATTGAGAATCGCCACCTCGGCTGCGTTTGGGCGGCATGTGCTTTCCGCGATCATCCCTTCATTCACGTCTAAGTATCCTAAGCTATCGATTGAGCTAATTCTTACCGATCAGAATATTGACCACGTGAAGGAAGAGATTGATATCAGCATCAGGTTCAAGCAGCAATTAGAGCTGGGATTGGTCGCCAAGAAGATTGCCGTTATTCCTGTGCTGTTTTGCGCCTCTCCGGCTTACCTGACGCGCAAAGGAGAACCGCGCACCCCAGAAGACTTGCAGCAACATGACTGCCTGATGTTTCGCATGCCCACCAACGGGCGCTTATTAAACTGGGGCTTCCTGCGGGATGAGCTACGCTTTGAACCTGAGCTTAAACCATCCATTATCAGTAACGACATCAACTCACTTGCGGAGTTAGCTATTGCTGGCGCCGGCATCGCACGACTTGCTGCATTTATTGCCAACCCGCTAATCCAAAACGGCAAGTTAATCCCGTTATTTCAACAAAACACAACGCAGCCCTCCAGCATGCATGCCGATAATGAACCGCTAGAGTTCTATGCCTGCTTTCGTGACCATCACGCCATGACACTGAAAGTCAAAACATTTATCAGTCATTTAACTGCCGCACTTCCTAAGACATGGGATGTAATTTAACCTCATGAGTTATTAAGGGCATTAACTGTTATTCGGTTTCCCAGTCTCATCCAACTCAAGTGCGAGCAAATCTTTAAGATCTTGGCGCCCTTTCTCAGCAAGGGTCAGCAACGCGTTGATGTCGTGCTTAACTGTTTTGGTTGCCTCAAGCTGCTCTATATCATGGCGCTCAAAATGTTTAATGATCTTAGCGGCTGAGGTTGGTGTTTCACCAAGTGCTAACAATGCTTGCTTAGCCGCTACCAATGACGAGTAGAAAGTTTCGCGGATCGGGTCTAGGCCTACATCCAGCAGATCAAAAGCGTCAGTTCTGCTACGTGCTCTAGCCACTACCGCTAGGTTAGGCCAGCGTGCTTTTACCAACTTACCGATATTAAGTGCAGCTACTGGGTCATTCACTGAAATCACCAGTAACTTAGCCTTAGCAATCCCCGCCTCTTCCAGTAAATCCAGCCTAGATGCATCGCCGTAATAGCAGCGCCACTTAAACTTACGCATCAAATCAACCTGATTGGGGTCATTATCAATCAAGGTTGCCGTAATGCCTTTAGCCAATAACACCCTGCCCACAATCTGACCAAAGCGGCCAAATCCGGCAATGATGACCGCATTATTTTCTTCAATATTATCTTTAGGGCGCTCACCACACTGTAAGGTTAAAAAGCGGTCATACAGCAATAGCAAAATGGGGGTAATTAACATAGAGACAGCCACAATGGCATTCAGCAC
>Ga0066442_1000243_pt1 | contig 13497 bp, 11 predicted proteins | sample LakWasMet62_LOW9_2_FD_59530 | JGI IMG/M metagenome (GOLD analysis project Ga0066442, IMG submission 59530) | Freshwater sediment methanotrophic microbial communities from Lake Washington under simulated oxygen tension - Sediment Metagenome 62_LOW9 | ecosystem: Environmental > Aquatic >... | reverse complement strand
AAGTGCCTTGATGATTGCCTCGCTCAAGGGAATGACTGACATGGTCAGCCTGCTGCTCGACAAAGGGGCTGATGTCAACAAACCGGGCTGGACGCCGCTGCATTACGCCGCAACGGGCGGCCACCTGCAAATCATGCAGTTGCTGCTGGACAACCATGCCTACATCGACGCCGCGTCGCCCAACGGCAGCACGCCCTTGATGATGGCCGCCATGTACGGCACACCTTCCGCGGTGAAACTGCTGCTGGAGGCCGGGGCCGATCCCTTGCTCAAGAATGAACTCGGCCTGACGGCCATCGACTTTGCCCAGCGCGCCAACCGCAAGGAATCTGTCGACATCATTGCGGCTTTTGTCCGAGCCCGCCAGCCGCGCGGCCAATGGTGAACCGGCGGTAATCTTGGGCTCATGCGTGCTGCAGGAATTCCTGGCGCTCTGTAGCCGCCAGGTTTCGCCCAAGATGCTTGGCCCTGTACAAGGCTTTATCGGCGGCAGCCAGAAGCTCTTCTGGACGATTGGTTTCTGAAGGGACGCAGCTGGCGACACCGACGCTCACGGTGACACAGCCGAAATCTGAAAGGGCGTGGGGGAGAGCCTGAGCCTGTACCGCTTCGCATATCCTGCGTGCGATTTTCATCGCGCCCTCGGAATTCGCCGACAAGGCAATGAAAACGAATTCCTCGCCACCGTACCTCGCCACCAGATCTCCTGCGCGTCCTATCGTGTCGTCCAACACCTTGGCGACTTGGCGAAGACAATCGTCACCGGCCTGGTGCCCGTAATGGTCGTTGTATTTCTTGAACCAGTCCACATCCAGCAAACCCAGGGAAAGGGGCTGCCCCAGTCGCTGCGCGCGCTTCCATTCTTCCGCAAAAACCGTATCGAACTGACGCCGGTTGGCAATGCCGGTCAAGGCATCTGTGGCGCTGATGGTCTCGAGTTTCTTGTTGAGCACGAGCAATTCGGCTGTACGGTCGGCCACCCGGATTTCAAGCTCCTTTTTCGAGGTTTTCAGGGTGCTGACCAGGTCGGTCATGATCCGCAATGACTGTTTTTCTGCTTCATATTTCTCGCGGCGCATGGTGTTGAAACGGTCAGCCAGCGCGAGCGACAGCAGCAGCATTTCAATCGCCGACCCGATTTGCATGCCGTCACTGGTGAAAATGTTGGTGGGCAGCACACCCAGATTTCTCAGGTGCGTCAAGGTATTGGCAAGAAACAAGACGCCATAGGCCGCCAGGAAAATATAAGCAGTTCGCTGCTTCATTTTTGCGCAGACGCCCCCCGCAAGCAGTATCAGGATCGAAGTGATCATGCTCATGGTGACGAAGTACGGCGTAAAGGCCTGAAACCACAGGAACAGCAGCACGGTGGACGCGGCATTCACTGCGACGAAGAGTTTGAGTACGGCGTCGATGCGAGGTGTCAGTGTCGCTGTCGACAACATGCGGCGAGCGAGAAGCAACATGAACACCGAAGCCATGGCGGCCGGGACATTGACCCCCATCATCGTCCAGGCCGGTGCCACTCCCCAGATGAATTCGGGGCCGATGCCTGTGAAAGTTGCCAAGGCGGCAGCGACGGAGAAGGCGAAGGCGACATAAAGAAGAAAGTTGATGTCCCTGACGGCGAAGAACAGCATCAGGTTATAAAAACATATCGCCAGGACGCAGCCAAAGTACATGGCCTGGATCGTCCGGTCCAGGGCTTGATGCGCCTCGAACGCCTTGGGATGCCAAAGCCTTGCCGGGATATTCAATGAATTGGGCGTTTGGATGCGTATGTAAAGCCGAGTCTGCGTGTTGGCGGGTATGACAACAGGAACTGCAACGAATCGGCTGCGGAGCGCCTGTTCTGGTACAGGGCGCGAATAGCCCAGCGCAACGCGCTGGTAACCGTCACGGTCAGGTTGATAGACGTCGACTTGGGACAGCAGTGCATACGAAATCTCAAGAACACGCTGTACCGTTTCCGGCCCAGAGTTCTCCAGGTGCAATCGCAGCCATACGGCTGACTTTGTGTATGAAAACCCGAGGGCTTCTGAGCGTGAGTGACTATTTTTGAAGCGCTCAGCGTATTCGCCTTGGATGACGTCCGACAACGTAAGCGTCGTGCCGGGGTCTTCCAGTACGCCCAGGTACTCCGTCAAGGAGATCGACTCTTGATCTGTCTGCGTCACATTCAGAACGTGATTGCCGGCAGACGCATTCCCGAGCAGCAGGAAGAAAAGTCCCCCTAGACAGACCTTAATCCAGTAGTGAATGGATTTCATATTTCTCATATGAATCAATATTACTAGATTAATCGGTGTTCTTTTGATTATTAATTTATACGATGTATATTATGTTAAGTATTAAATTGACGTAACCCATCACGCCATAGTAAGAATCAGGTGGCCGACTACACTGGATTTGACCAGCAACTAGGTGTGGCGCTGGCCATTCCCCCTCCAGACCAGGACGTATGGTTGAGCCATGGTCACGGACTTGTACCCGTCGGCAACTCATGGTCACGGCCCCTTCTGGACATAGAACTCCTGGTTAGCGCCGCACGCCTATGGCTGACCAATGGCCATTTCTTGGCAGCTTTGGATGAAGCATGGCCAGCGCCAATTCCAAATTGAACGGTTGATGGTCAACTGACAGCTGCAATGCTGGCAATCCTGTTCAAAATTCAGTACAAATAGAGTTCCTGACAGGTGGTCACTAATCATCCGGCGAAGGGAAAATGTCCGATTTCCAGGGTTGGTCGAGTGGCTTATGACAGCAGCTTGATAAGCTGCCGAGGGTTTAGGCCCTTCGCGGGTTCGAATCCCGCACTCTCCGCAAAAACCCCTTCATAAGGCTGCCTTGGCTGTCTTATGAAGGGGTTTTTGGGTTCTAAAAGCACCGGTTGCGATTAACCTGGCGTACAGGCCGATCTGCGCCAAAGCCGACTCGCTTGCACCAGCGTCCGAAATGGTTTACCATATGTCCATAAACTAGATTGATCTACTTATTGGACTCATTGTGAAATCCGAAGCGACGACAGCAAAACAACCCTCCACTCGTTGGGGTGCTGAACGCCGCCTTGAGTTCATCGACTTCCGGTTGTTGTGGGAAGGCACGGTTAATCGTGGTGAGTTGGTTGATTTCTTCGGAATCTCGACCCAGCAGGCGTCGGCAGACTTGGCTAGGTATATCGACTTGGCGCCGGACAACCTCGAATACGACAAGAACCAAAAGACATACCGCGTACGCGCTGGTTTCAAGCCGGCTATGACACGAGCAGATGCACATGCGTATCTGAACCAGTTGTCCGGCTTAGCGTCCGGAACCATCGCTGCGTCAGCTTCGTTCCTCGGCTGGATGCCGCCCTATGACTTGGTTCGTTATCCAACGCGCCCGATTCCCACCGAGACACTGATCCGCATACTCTGGGCCATCCGCGACCGCGAAGAGGTTGAGCTTCAATACCAATCAATGCGTCGTCCGACCGCGACCGTTCGCTGGATTGCCCCACACGCAATCGCATTTGACGGGTTTAGGTGGCACGTTCGGGCTTGGTGTTCAGAGAACCAAGACTTCAGAGACTTCGTCTTCTCCCGCATTCAACGCGTTGTGGCGACTAGACCCGCGACGGTTGACCCAGCCACCGACCAATGGTGGCACTCCACCGTTGATGTCATCGTCAAGCCCAGGGACGGCCTCACACCTGAGCAACGGGCCGCCATCGAGGTGGACTTCGGGATGTCGTCTGGCCGATTGAATCTGACTTGCCGCAAGGCCCTTGTCTTCTATCTGTTGCGTCAGCTGCAGCTTGACCGCGAGACAAATGAACCTCCAGCGGCCCAGCCACTGGCGCTGGTTAATCGTGAAGGCCTCAGCGAAGTCCTCGACGCCGCCCGGAAGATCCCTGTGTCGAAATCAATAGTCCCCCCCAACGAGAAAGGTGCTACGTCATGAGCAATGCCAAGCCACACCCCAACCACTTCTTCGTCGACAACAAGAAGTACGAAACGGAAAAAACGAGCTTGAACGGAGGCGAAATCAAGGTCATCGCTCAAGTTCCGGCGAACTACCAGCTGTTTCTTGAAGCCCACGGCAATGATCCCGATCGAATGATCTCCGACGGGGAGTCCATCACTATTGGCACCCCTCCCCACCACTTCTACGCCGTGCCGCCAGCAACCTTCGGGAGCAAATGATGCAAGCGCATCAGGACGAATTCATCAAATTCTGCAAAGACGCAGGGTACGCAAATCCGACCTTCACGCCTCTAGGAAATGGGGGGATCCTCGTTGAGGTCGAAAACGTCGACCTCAAGGAGCAGGGATGGAATCGCGATAACGCGAAAGTCATCTTCTTTGCGCCGCCTGGTTACCCTGCTGCACAGCCTGATTGCTTTTGGGTCGAACCAGCGGGCCTACGTCTCGCAAATGGTAGTACTCCGCAGGCTTCAAATGACTCAAATCCGATTCCTAGCGATGTGAAGCCCGGCCGCTCCACGACCTGGTTTTCGTGGCACCTTCAAAGCTGGAATCCGAACAAGGACGCTTTGATCACGTACTTCAACGTGATCATGCGTCGCCTAATGCCTGCCCGATGAGCGAAATTCGCATCACAGTTAATGACCTGGAGGTCCTGCGGACTAACCTCGTCGGATATGACGTCGAGCGCTGCGCTATATTGCTTGCGGCACCAGCCCTCGGGCGTGGTGATTCCTCCAGTCTTGTTGTGCGAGAAATTCACCTGCCCGAGCTCGAGGACTATCTCTCTCAAACAAAAACATTTGCTCAACTTTCGCCGGCGTTTGTCGCCCGAGTGACCAAGAAGGCTCGTAACGAGAAGCTACAGCTGGTATTTGTTCATAGCCATCTCGCCCCTTACCCCCCAGAGTTTTCTGCCACGGATGACGAGGGCGAGCGTGTCTTGGCTGACTTCTTGTCAAGGCGGGGGCTTACCGGTGCGCATGGGGCGCTGGTTCTCAGTCCAGGGGGACTACACGCTCGAGAGTTGGGATCGTCCCGGGAGATGCGTGTCGTCTCTGTTGGTAATCGCCGCGTCGTAGAGTTCGATCCGTCCACCTCATGCGATACTCAGATCGAGCAATATGACAGGCAGATCCGCGCGTTCGGACTTGCAGGTCAGCAAGCGATTCAAAAACTCCGTGTTGCCATTGTCGGCCTTGGCGGTACTGGATCCGTCTTGGCACAACAACTGGTGCACCTCGGAGTCCGTGACTTTTTGCTGCTCGACCCTGATACGCTGGAGCAGACGAACCTTAATCGTGTCGTCGCAGCCCGTGAATCGGATATCGGTACTCCCAAGGTCGAGATCGCACGCCGTTACATGCAGGACTTTTCAAGCCAAGTTCGCGTGCAAACGATTGTCGGCGATGTCTGTCGCTCTGCAATTGCGAAACAGCTAACCACTGTGGACATCATTTTTGGCTGCACAGATTCGCACGGCAGCCGCTCGGTATTTCAACAAGTCGCGTATCAATACCTGATTCCCTGTATCGACATGGGATCTACCATTACCTCTTCAGAGGGGGCAGTCACCGGGATCTATGGACGGGTCCAGCTATTGAGTCCAGGCCATGGGTGTCTATGGTGCAGCGGTCTCCTGAACCCTGAGGAGATCCGTCGCGACATGATGAGCGAGCAGGAGCGGAAGCTGGATCCCTACATTCCAGGCGCTCGCGAGCCCGCCCCATCCGTTATCTCCCTGAACAGCACCATGGTCTCCATGGCTGTGACGATGCTTCTTAACATTGTCACCGAGGTCCCTGGGGAGGCAAGGCACTTGGTCTATGACGCGAAGGGCCCCAAGTTGCGGTCGGTAGCGGTCAAATCTAGCCCAGATTGCTTCATCTGTTCCCTCAAGGGAGCCCTCGCCCGCGGCGATCGGCAGCCCCTGTTTGCGAGACAGGATTGAGCCGTGACAATCTCCACTTTCGTTCCGCCGCCGATCCGAGCGAAGATTTCGTATGTGGGGCCGCTTCCCCAAGGCATCAGCGGAGAGTTTGAATCTCGAGGCTTTACGGTCGAGCCACTTGACGAATCGCGACTGCTGGAGCCTGGCGTCCTACAGCAGATCGACTCGGTTCTTTTCTTTCAAGCGGAAGACAAGCCAACACAAATTTATAGTGTGCTCGAAAGATTTGCGAGCACCTTGTTGGCTCATGACTGTCGGGTCTATGTGCAGCATCTGCCTCAACTACCTAGTGTGGATGGAAACTACAGGCGCCGTTATGTTGTCAATGCGATTAAGGAACTGAACCTCCCCGTCCACGAATATTCGCTGAACGAAGCAGAGCGCAGTGAGTTCGTCGGCGCGAGAACGTCATTTGACAATTTCACATATAGCCCCTTTGTTTACGTCGTAGAAAATCCATGCGATTGGCGCGGCATGGCCAACACGATCAAGAACAACCCTGCAGGATTCGCTCCCAATGTCGATACCAAAGTAGAAATGCTTCTCGAAAGCGACGAAGATATTCCACTCACCGCCGAAGGCGAACTATTGGTGCAGAGGGCATTTCACGACTGCAAAAAGGTCGATCTCATTCCTCTCAGCAACGGCATGTCGGGTGCTGGAACGTATCGCGTACTAGCCGAATTACGGGGCAATGTGATTCCGACGCAATGGCCCTACATGTACTTTGTGAAGCTCGGAGAGCGAAAAGACATCGTGAAAGAGTACAGCAATTATCGGGAATCGGCATTGGGTCATATTCCTTTTCATCTCGGCCCACGACTCAAGCTCGATCGGTGCGCCTTGGGCCACAAGATGGGCATACTCGTCAGTGACTACGTCATTGGTGCCGAGGCGTTGAGAGATTGTGCCCGCGACGGCCGCGCAGCAGCAGCCGTCGGTAATCTATTCAGTACGACCATCGCCTCGTGGCGCAGTGGCGCCAGAGTCGAACAGCGGAACCTCCCAGATACACTCGGCCTGATCTTCCCTGCTGAAGTCCCTAAACACCGCCGCGACAGAATGTTACGGTTCGGGGCCGTGCTGAATCTTGAAGAGCTTCACGAGAAATTTAATGCTCTCGATTCACGCCCTGTGCTGATGGGGGTGGTTCACGGCGACATGCATGCGACCAACGTGCTCGTCCGCGGCACCGATGCCATCATTATTGACTTTGAGAAAATTGAGACGGACAAGCCAGTGGTGTTTGATGCGGCATCTCTCGAAGCTGGACTTTTTGTTGACGGCTTCGTCGGTGATCGGCGAAGCGCCGAAAGGGTATTGGAGTCGGTCGGTGGACTTTACTCGTCGAAGGCGCTCAACGGAGAGCTGCTATCCTGCCATCCCAGAGATGGATCGAGTTGGTACTTTGATTGCGTTCGGCAAATCCGGCTGCACGCGCAGCCGATGGAGCAACGTCCCCATCAGTATGCATGGACTCTTGCATGTATTCTTGCCAAGAAAGCCTGCAACCCTGAAGTTCTCAAAGACAAGGTCACTATCGAAGGGCGACTCACTCGTGAAGACCTTCGGGCTATGGCCATGGTCCTGGCGGAAAGAATTTTTGAATCGCTCTCGAAAGAGGCGTAACCTGTATCGAGGATGAAAGTTATTCCGTTCATTCAGAAGGGCGTCGTCGAGAATCGCGCGGCGGTCGCCAGCATGCTGACCAAACCCGGCGAAGGAATGCTGATCGCGCGCGGAGTGCCGCGCTGGTTGCTGATTCGTTGCCCTTGCGGATGCGGTGAAGACATTCCAGTCAATCTAGATGCCCGAGCTGGAAAGGCTTGGCGCCTTTACCAGGATGCGAAGACAGGAACTTCTTTGTTTCCATCGGTATGGAGAGACACCGGCTGCGAAAGCCACTTTATTCTTCGCCGCAATCAGATCTATCTCTTTGGCAAGGTTGAAGAAGACATTGCTTCGCCATATGAAGCCCGAGAACTGACCGCCTTGGCTCAGGAGTTGATCTCGCGTTGGCCGCTGACCGGGTTCGTTCGGTTTCCCGACGCGGCCGACGCTCTGAGTGAGATACCATGGGACGTCCTAGACGCATGTCGGCTTTTGGTCAAAGCCGGAGCCTTGGTCGAAGGTGTTGGTCAGATGCGTGGCGCTTTCCGCAGGCCAGGCTAGAGCTTTCGGGATGCCGATGTTTCATGGCGGTCTTCCCCCTGTAGGAGGCTCGGCCGGGATTCATGTAAAACACAGCAGAAATCAACCTAACCAATTGATTTATAAAGGTTATTCAGATTCTCGCCACAAGCAATGATCAGCCTAAAAACTTAAAGGCGCGACTAGAAATCAAGTCGCGCCTTTCACTTCTTCACCTGAGCCTTCGCGGATATTTCCGGAGTTGCTCGCCGCGATCGGCGCCGAGCCAAGACGCTCCATCATGTTGCGCACCATGGCGCCTTGCGCGGCCCCTGTCGCCTTGGCGGCAGCCAGCGCCACTTCCAGCTGCTGATTACTTTTCCGCAAAGCGTCGACCTGGGTCTGGAGCCGCCTACTCGTTATTTCAGGGTGTTCGGTTGCGGACTCCTGCTCGACCAGTTTGCGACCGAGTTCTTCCACACGTTTTTGTTCAAAGGCCAGCGCCTCGTGCAGTGGGCGCAACTTACGTACTTCTTCCTGGGCCTGGTGCAGCTCACCCTGAGCGCGTGAAAGCTCAGCCAATAGGCGCACACCTTCTTGGTTGACCTGGATGTACTCCTGCTGTTTTGCGGTCAGCGCTTCATTCACTTTGCGTAACTCGCTCTGGAGGTACTGAGTCTGCTGCTCATGCTGACGCAACTCCTGGTCGCGTTGCTCTTTAGTCGACTGCCGGAAATGCTCCAAAACCTGACGGGCATGCTGATGCTTTTCCTCCAGGGATTGGCGGTGCTGTTCCGCACTCGCCAGTTGTTCCCGTATATCTGCTACTTGCTGCGCAAGCTGTGTCGCTTCGAGCGTCTTGGCACTCCGCGCCTCGCTGGTTTTGGTGTGCTCGGCCTTTTCAAGGGCTAGCTTTTGCTGGGCTTGCTCCAACTGCTGACGGACGGACTGAAGTTCTGCCTGCAGGCCGGTGATGGCCTCCTGCCTCTTGGCGATCTCGGCCTGGCTCTTGGCCTGCAACTCGGCGCCTCGGGCGTCCGCCTCCTCGTTGAGTCGGGCCGCCAGCCGGCCAACCAAGTCTTGAATGGACTCACTGACGGCTACTTTCGTTCCTGTTTTGCCGCCTTCCTCTTCCTCGATTTCCTTCAGGTAGCGGTGGATGGTGGCCTTCGAGCCGGTATTACCCAACTCGATACGCACGGCATCGATGGAGGGATAGACGCCGGTTGCCAGCAACCGATCCCGCGCCCGAAGCACTTCCGACTTGTAGATTCCGGCCCTGGCCATGTTTCACCTCGATTTCATACTATATTACGTACCACGCAATTACATACTAAATTGATGGCAAATACAAATGAAATTTCTTTAAATCAAAGATTTGATAATGGTGGATTATCGAATGTTAGTTGAGAAATTGGCCTAAATCAGGGGTGCGGTGTGCGGAGATGACGGCAAGCGGTCCACGTGGGGTCGCCTCAGAAAACGGAAAATAAAGCACGTTAAGGCGTAGCTACCACCCGGCGGTCCTGCTCAAGATCTATATCTACGGCTATCTGAACCGCGTGGCTACCACCTGCCCCACTGATTCAGCAAGAGGCCAATATGATCCTCCTTCACGCTGGGGAAAACATTGTGGATTTCATAAAAATTGCTCTGCTCTTTGTGGCCACCGCCATTGCTGAAATCGTGGGGTGCTACTTGCCATGGCTTGTCCTCAAACAGGACAAAACAACCTGGCTGCTGGTCCCTGCAACTCTGTCCCTAGGACTATTCGCCTGGCTGTTGACACTCCATCCTAGTGCGGCCGGCAGAACGTATGCTGCCTACGGAGGCGTCTACATTGCTGTGGCCCTGGTGTGGCTCTACCTCGTAGACGGTATGGCGCTGACTCGATGGGATATTGCTGGAGCCGGCATCGCACTGGCTGGGATGGCGGTTATTGTTTTGCAACCGGCAAACCACTGACGACTGGATCGACTCCGCTGAGATGAGTAGAATTTCAGTCAAGCGCGGATTGCCTACGGCATCCGCTTACCTCAAACGTTGACCGTCTGTTTTCTGTGCCAGCGAAAGGCTGCAACGGGTCGGACAACGCCAATGAAATAGGGGCGCTCGCGACCAGAAGCGGGCATCCAACAAGCTCCCGCCAAAGCGGTCATTCGATGAGGCCGCCTTGGAGAGCACCACCGGTTCTATTGAAATAACCTCTCCACCTTGAGAAGCGTCAACAAACCCATCAGCGCAAAGATTCCTGCCGCGATGGAGTGCACCAGCCGCATAGGGATCTTTGCTGCAAACTTGTTGCCAACGAATACGGCGGGCACGTCCGCCACCAGCATGCCCAGCGTTGTGCCTGCGATAACCAGAAACGGACTCGCATAGTGCGCAGCCAAGGCGACGGTCGCAATCTGCGTTTTGTCGCCCATCTCCGCCAGAAAGAAGGTCACGAACGTCGCACCGAAGACGCCCAGGTGTTTGGCCACCTGGGTTTCCTCTTCCTCGATCTTGTCGGGAATCAGCGTCCAGATGGCCATGCCGATGAATGACAGGCCCAACACCCAACGCATATGTTCAGGACTAACAGCGGAAGTAATCCAGGCGCCCAGGGCACCAGCCAGACCATGATTGATCAGCGTGGCACACAGAATGCCGGCGATGATGGGCAGGGGCTTCTTGAATCGTGCCGCCAGAATGAAGGCGAGGAGTTGGGTCTTGTCGCCGATTTCCGCAAGGGCGACGACTCCGGTCGAGATGAAGAGAGATTCCATGATGGTTCCAGGACCGGGACAAAACAATGACCGCACATCTCCCCGGTCCAATCCGAAGGCTGTGCGGTCAAAGGTCTTGCCAAGTCAGGAACCGCCTGCACCATGATCTGCCGATCAAGTGTGTTGACGCAGGCTCTTCCGAGGAAACGGAAGCCGGCTACTCCCCAGTGACGGGTGGATTCTAGCAACAAGAGAAAGTGCTCGCGGAGTGAAGGCCTATCGCAAAGGCATGGATGCCATTTCTGATGCCCTCACGCGAACGACAGGATGCAACGATCTGACCAAAAGGTCGAGCCGCAGTGGCGCTGCCCTCAGGAAATAGAAGTTCGACTTTCGAGCTCCTGCACCTGTACCCATCCGGAGCCGACTTGACCACTATGCCCGTTGCGGATGATCAAATCGACCAGCGCGGCGGACTTATCGTCACCGCATATCAGCTCCAACCTGTTACGCAGCACGACGGCTTCGCCAAGTTCAACCGAATAATGTTGTTGCGTCGTTTCCTGTGTGGCCTGCACGCACTGCACTGGTGCCACAGTGATATGACAGCAGGCCGGCCCTGGATGCGTGTCGCATATGCCGGAATCCCGCAAGGCACGGATGACGGCTGCGGTGCGGTGCGGATGGATATAGGCAGTGATCTTTTTCATAAGTGTTCCTTTTCGCAACTGTTTTCAGTCACCTGATACTTGAATTTCATTCCGAAGCGATCCCTGCTCCCCCCGCGATTCCATCCACTCATAGGCCATCGGGAGAATGAAAAGCGTCAGTGCGGTGGACGAGATGAGTCCGCCGACCACCACACTCGCCAAGGGGCGCAGGATTTCGGAACCCACGCCGGATGCGAGCAGGAAGGGGATCAGCCCCAGGATTTCCACCAAGGCCGTCATGAGCACGGGCCGCAGTCTCAGCACGGCACCTTGCACCACCGTCTCCCTGATTCCCAGGCCCTGTTCCCTCAGTCCGTTGAGAAAGGACACCAGCACAATACCGTTCAGCATGGCGACACCGAAGACCGCAATGAACCCCACGGCAGCCGGCACCGACAGATACTGCCCGCTGATGAACAAAGTGAGAATCCCGCCCATGGCGGCAAATGGGACATTGGCGATGATGAGCGTGGCGAAGCGTATCGAGTTGAAGGCGGTGTACAGCAGGATGAAGATCAGCCCGATGGTCAAGGGCACGATGACGGCCAGCTTGGCCATGGCGCGTTGCTGGTTCTCAAAGGCACCGCCCCATTCGATCCAGTAGCCATTCGGTAGTTTGAGGCTTGACTGGAGACGGGCAGCGGCCTCGGTGACAAAACCGTCCACATCACGGCCCCGCACATCCATCTGCAAGACGGCATACCGCTGCAATTGCTCGCGTCGAACGAAGGAGTAGCCCTCTGTCAGCTCCACCGTTGCCACACGTGACAGCGGCACCAGAGCACCGTTGGCAGTGCGGATTGGAATTGCACTGACGGCCTCCACACTGTCGCGGAACTCCGGCGGCAGCCAGACCTGGATGTCGTAGCGGCGCACACCGTCGATCAATGTACTGACCGCCTTGCCGCCAATGCCGGCCTGCACGACATCCAGCACCTCGTCGGCGTTGATGCCGTAGCGGGCGGCCTCCGGTCGGTTCACCTTGATGACCATCTGTGGCTTGCCTTGATTGGCCTCCAAGGCCACATCAGCGGCGCCGGGCACCTTCTCCACGGTCTCCTTGGCCGCAGCCACCAGACGATCCAAGGTCGCCAGATCCTCGCCATAAATTTTGAGTGCCAGGGTAGCCCGCACCCCTGAAATCAGCTCCTCCACCCGCATCTGGATCGGCTGGGTGGTGGCGACTACCGCCGTCGGCACCTTCTTTTCCAGATATTGCTGAAGGCGGGTCGAGAGCTCGTGGTAGGAGCTCTTTTCCGGCCAGGTCTCTTGCGGCCGGAGATCAACGAGGATTTCCATGTAGTTCACGTCCGCCGTTTCGCCTTTCTCGGAACGGCCGATCATGGCCAGCGCATGATTGACTTGGGGGAAGGCCTTGATCGCAGTCTCGATTTGTTCCGACAAGGCGATGGACTCTTCCAGCGAGGTCGACGGAATGCTGGTGACGCGGAACATGATGGCCTGTTCCTGCAGGGTAGGCATGAACTCCTTGCCGAGGAAGGGGAACAGCAGCAAGGTACCGGTGAACAAGGCCAGCGTGGTCGTAACGACCACCTTCTTGCGCTCCAGCACCCATACCAATGCCGGCTCAAACCGTTCCTTCAACCAACGAACGACTCGGGGCTCCCGCTCCTGCTTGGCACGCAGTGCCAGGGCCGAAAGCACCGGCATCAAGGTCACCGTCAAGATCAGGGAGCCTAACATGGCAAAAGTCATGTTGATGGCCAGCGGCTTAAACAGCTTGCCCTCCAGACCCGTGAGGGCAAACAACGGCAGAAATACCACGACGATGATCAGCACGCCAAAGGCGATGGGGTTCATGACTTCCCGGGCCGCTTCCAATACCACGGCGGTTCGGTTGACAGGCTTGCCGGCATGGTGCGACAGCAGGCGGTAGGCGTTCTCCACCAGCACCACCGGGCCGTCGATGGTCATGCCCAGACCGATGATGAGACCGCCCAGCGACATGAGATTGGCCGTCATGCCCGCCTCGTCCATGAAGAGAAAGGCGATCAGCCGTGCCATGGGAATGG
>Ga0066442_1000236_pt1 | contig 13770 bp, 10 predicted proteins | sample LakWasMet62_LOW9_2_FD_59530 | JGI IMG/M metagenome (GOLD analysis project Ga0066442, IMG submission 59530) | Freshwater sediment methanotrophic microbial communities from Lake Washington under simulated oxygen tension - Sediment Metagenome 62_LOW9 | ecosystem: Environmental > Aquatic >... | reverse complement strand
TATGTGGACAACACCAGCAGCGACTGAAATGCGTTTTGGCTTTGAAGTAACAATGTACGTCATGAATAAGTAATTCCTCAGCGGAATTCACAAAAGGGAGCTTATGCTCCCTTTGTCATTTCTATGACATATTAGATTTATATAGTTATCACTATATGCAAACTTTTTTTGAAGTTACCCACTTCAAACTTTTATAACAAAGAAATCAAAAGTTTCTTCAGGGGATTTAAATGAATACATATCCAAACTATAGAGATGAAAACCGCGATATTACGCTGTTTGAGACTAACAAGTTCCTACGCATACTCTTTACAGTAATGTTTGTTACTGCAGTATTTATTGTACCCGTAGTAACTGCAATCCATTTTCTAGCATCTCCATTGTTACAGGCATAGTTAATTTTCATAGCAATATAGATCGCAGCTGACGTCTCCGATTGATTAGTTTTACTAATCATAGGCATTGAAACAACCAATTGGATTAATTGATAAATGAAGCCTAATATGTTTTCTAACAAAACATCAATTTAAGCTAACAATGAACTCATGGACAAAATTTTATCGATGGAAAACAAGTATCACTCGCTTTCTTAGGATAGATACGCATATTTCTCTTAACAAGAAAACGACTTATCACAAGAAGATTGCTGAAGAACAAAGTTGGCTTGGGATTGGTTAATGTGCGAGTTCTAGATAATAATCTGGTAAATGAAATCGTTACATCAAATTTTTCTCACGTTCGTATATCTAATGCTTACAAAAACTTAGGAGAGTCTTATGGACTGGGTAACAGATTGCTATTAAGTGCAAGATTTAAATAAGGTAGCAGAGACTCTCTTGTTTAATAAAAGGTTGTTCTATTCAGGAAAAAACACTCATTAGTGCCTCGCGTATTCATGGTATATAGACTTAGATACACAACAGCTGTCACTGTTGGAATGATGTAATCGCAACATGTTTTCGACATTAATTCGCATGTTTGAGTATTTTTGCCTAAGGGTGCTACCGATTATTATTTTAAAGTAGCCACAAATTAGTATTTCTGAGTCATGCATTTCTAAATAAACTACTGCATAGCATTGGCGTTTAATTACTATCGCTTACAGATGGCTGAAATATCCGCTTAACTGACGTTCAGTTTTATTTAAACATCGCCAGACATCAACCCAAAGTAGACCTTCAATATAAAGTTAAATAGCAATATCTAGTATTGGAACTGGATCATTTGCACCATTTGGAACACATGCAGCAACTGATGCAGTGATTCTGCCTGCAGTAATATCGCCATCATCTAATTTTGAATCAATAGTGCGTACTGTGTCGCATGATAGGTTATTTATCTGTATTTCGTTTATTACAGATACTGGCAGGGAGCCTGCAGCTCTACGAGCTGTAATAAATACATCAGCCACATTGGAATTATTGCTTCTGGTGAATATCCCATTAATCGTGCCTTTAATCATTCCAGCACGCACTAGATGCTCAGCTACACACCCGACTTCTGTGGCTGTATCAATGCGGCCATTGCCTATTGATGCTGTATTTACTGCAAGGCTGCAACCAGCACTTACATTAGGAATATCATCACCGGCCAGAGGTAAGTCACCAGGTAAATAGTGATACTTATTTTTAAAGCTGGAAGCTGCATCATTCAAGTCTTTAATTAAAGCAATGGTATCTGTAGTTTCTGAATTACCTATTAATGAGCTGCTGCGTGATGCTACGAATCCTAAGATTAAGCCAATTATCATTACGACAATGGCCATTTCTATTAATGTGAATGCTTTGAAAGCTTTCAATTTATTTAACGATGATTTCTTTAACAAAAATCGTGACTGATAATGCAGCGCCATAAGACATAAGTGCTGCCCATAGTGCTAACTTAACTAGACCAATGGTTGTTAGCAATACACTACTTGATAGGGCGAGTACCCAAATTGAAAGCATGAAAAATGCTGGCGTTAAAATTAGTGCTAATTTGAAATTCATTGAATAACTCCAAGTTTATGGACAAGTGTTTTCTATAATTTTTTTATATTTACCATAGAAAGTTACTATGGTTGGATAATTCATAACCCTTCCAATGGTAGATAATGTGTATGGATTAATAGCTGCTCCAGGTGTTGTGTCGCCATCACTCTTTAAGCGCGTTATGACTTGAACATAAGTAATTGGATCTCCCCACGGATTAACTAAATTTATGTTGTTTGCTATCAATAAATTATTAAAATCCCCTTGAGTTGCTGGCGGATTACAATTTACTGTTCCTGGGTTTAACATAAAGCTTGCTAGAGCATCATTGATACTTTCAACTTGTTCAGCCCACTGCGCCTCTGTGGATTTAAGAGAACCATCTTTAACCAATGGCGCTAGTATTTCAGTAGGACTTAATCTTAATAAGACGTCATCAAAACCACCATATACAGCCACATCAATATCAGTATATTCACGATGGTAAAATGTAGCAGGAACTGCAAATCCTGCAGGGACCGCATTTGCAAGTTCATCTGTCCCGGCAACTGGCAGGTTTGTCTGCGTGCCTTTATTGGTGAATGCGCCTAATCCATTATGACCATGTGAGATTACTATTGCAGCATCATTGCCAAGAGGAGTTGCCACCGGATTAGTTGCAGGTGTTCTGGTACTAACTGGCAATGCCCCGGCATCGCCGGTATTAAAGGCAATGCCTGGATTACTTGATGAAGTGGCAGTAACTACGTTTGCATAAGCCAATGTCCACTGCGGTGAAACGGCATATGAAAATATATTTTCCCATCCATCAAGTGCAGCACTTTTTGGTAAATTTAGCGCTCGATAGGGCAATAATCCAAAATATCCGGTGCATATGCTTGGTACTGCACCGTTATTTGCTTCAACCCCATTTTCATTGATGGCAGGGCATGGTAGGCGTTTATTGGTTCCAAGATACGCGATTAAAGCATCCTTAATCACTTCCTGCTTCTTTTTGGTATTACTGATGCTAGAGCTTGCAAGTAGGGCATTTGCAGCTGATAACCCCATTGTGGCTAGAATCCCTATTAAAAAGACCACAACGGCCATTTCTACAAGAGTGAAGCCTGGCTGGTATTTCGTTCGCATATTACCCCTATAAAACTGACCTAGATTTGAAGCACACATTTATCTACTAATATTATGCAGTAATTTTAAATAACGTTGCAAACTAGTTCTTCCTGTAGCAATTTCGGTAAATTAAAGGCAAGTATGAATATCTGGTGCACTACATCGTTATCAAAAAATAATATTGATATAAATAGCTAAGGACAACTATTGGCTGGCTGCTAATATTGACGTGCCAAATCTGTATGGGACTTTGTCCCGCTAATTTGCCGAAGGCTTATAAATCCCCTTAGCTGACGGTCGAAAAATACGCTGGGACTTCATAAGATTTAGAACATACTCGCTCGTAATGACATCGAAATTAAACCTAAGAATCGTCATAATGAGCTAATGACATGTGCTAGAGGGTTTGAAGATGTAGCAATGAATCATAGGTATCTTTGCACTGGCACACCGTATGTTTTACACTGTATCAAGAGTAAGCACCTTACTCAAAAATCATCGACCAGGAATCAAGCATGGCAGTAAGTAATGAACTAACAAAACCAGAAAATGAAAGTGATTTTGAGGCGATGTGTCATGCTCTATACCGTCGGATGTGGAATGACTCCTCTTGCAGCAGAGTGGGAGGCCCAGGACAGTCCCAGTTCGGAATTGACATCCTCGGCCACGATGGCAAAATAAATGTAGGCATCCAGTGCAAGCACTACAACAAAAAGACGTTCACCCTGTCAACCGTAACGGATGATGTCGCTCTAGCAGATGCTGTCGGCCTAGATATTGGCCATATGCTATTCGCGACAACTGCTGCGAACAAGAGCAAATTGGTGCTGGAAGTTCGTAAGCAGTTTCATGCAGTGCGTGCAGCGATTAACCAGGTCATAAATGCATCGCGTCCAGATGGCAATCATAAAGGCGGCGTAGTCTGGCATACGCAAGGCTCAGGCAAGAGCATTACCATGACATGCTTTGCAGCGCGTGTCATGACTGAAGCTGCAATGGAAAACCCGACCATTGTTGTGATTACTGACCGTAACGATTTAGACGGTCAACTATTCGGCGTATTCTCGCTCTCGCAGGACTTGCTACGTGAGCAGCCAGTACAAGGTGAAACGCGCCAAGATTTACGTGCAAAGCTAGCCAATCGTCCTTCCGGCGGTATCGTGTTCGCAACCATTCAGAAGTTCATGCCAGGCGAAGATGAAGATAGCTTCCCTGTATTATCAGACCGCTACAACATCGTTGTAATTGCTGATGAAGCGCATCGAACCCAGTATGGCTTTGAAGCCAAATTCAAGGGCGATGCCAAAGGTTATCAGGTAGGCTACGCTCAACATTTACGTGATGCTCTGCCTAACGCTACCTTTGTTGCCTTTACTGGCACCCCGGTTTCAAGTGAAGACCGTGATACTCGCGCCGTCTTCGGTGATTACATCCACGTTTACGATATGCAGCAAGCGCGGGATGATGGCGCTACAGTCGCAATTTACTTTGAGTCACGCCTTGCCAAGTTAGGACTGAATCAAGAAGCGTTACCTGAGATTGATGCTGAAGTAGATGAATTGGCCGAAGATGAAGAAGATGACCAGCAGGCTCGCTTAAAAAGCAAATGGGCTGCACTCGAAAGCATTGTTGGTGCTGCTCCACGCATACAGCAAGTAGCCAAAGACCTCGTTGAGCATTTTGAAGAGCGTAACAAGGCACAAAGCGGCAAGGCTATGGTTGTCGCCATGAGTCGTGAGATTTGTGTACACCTCTACAACGCGATTACCGAACTGCGCCCGGACTGGCATGATGAAGATCCAGAAAAAGGTGCAATCAAAGTCGTTATGACTGGTTCAGCCAGCGACAAACCATTACTCAGACCGCACGTATACTCCAAGCAAGTTAAAAAACGCCTTGAAAAACGCTTCAAAGACCCTGACGACCCGCTACAGCTAGTCATAGTACGCGATATGTGGCTGACTGGTTTTGATGCGCCGTGCGTACATACGCTGTATGTCGACAAACCGATGAAGGGGCACAACCTGATGCAAGCGATTGCCAGGGTAAATCGTGTATTCCGCGACAAACAGGGTGGCCTGGTTGTAGATTACATCGGCATCGCAAACGATCTGAAACAGGCACTCAAAGAATATACCGCTAGTAATGGCCGTGGCCGACCTACGGTTGATGCTCACGAAGCTTATGCAGTGCTGGAAGAGAAACTCGACGTACTTCGCGCGATGTTGCACGGCTTTGATTACAGCAACTTTCTATCAGGCGGGCATAGTGTTTTAGCAAAAACGGCTAACCATGTACTCGGCATTAAGGATGGAAAAAAACGCTTTGGCGATACTGCGCTGGCAATGTCAAAAGCATTTACTTTGTGCTGCACTTTAGATGAGGCTAAGGCTGTACGTGAAGAAGTCGCTTTCTTCCAGGCAGTGAAAGTGCTGCTAACCAAAAAAGAAATCAGCATCAAGAAAAAAACCAACGAAGAACGCGACCTGGCAATACGGCAGATCATAGGCTCAGCCGTGGTGTCCGAGGAAGTAGTCGATATATTCGATGCTGCCGGACTGGATAAACCAAATATTGGTATCCTGGATGAAGACTTCTTAAACGAAGTGCGTAACCTGCCTGAGCGCAATCTTGCTGTAGAAATGCTGGAACGCCTGCTAGAAGGTGAAATTAAAACCCGCTTCGCTACAAACATCGTGCAACAAACTAAGTTCTCGGACTTGTTAGCTAACGTGGTTAATCGCTACCAAAACCGCTCGATCGAAACTGCTCAAGTCATTGAAGAGCTCCTCGAAATGGCCAAGAAATTTAAAGAAGCGGCCGACAGAGGTGCTGATCTGGGATTGAGTAATGACGAATTGGCTTTCTACGATGCTCTAGCCAATAACGAAGAATCTGTGCGTGAACTAGGCGATGAAACGCTAAAGAAAATTGCACATGAACTAGCTGAAAGCTTGCGCAAAAATATAACTGTTGATTGGGCTATTAGGGACAGTGTACGTGCAAGTTTACGCTTGTTAGTTAAGCGCATACTGCGTAAATACAAGTATCCACCAGACCAACAGAATGAGGCTGTGGAGTTGGTTTTGCAACAAGCTCAAACTTTAGGTGATGCTTGGGTATATTCAAATAACTTTAGTGAAAATAAATGAATCAATACAGTTTTAATAAGTTACAAAAAAGAATCCGTAGGGAAACTGGTAAAGCGATAATAGACTTTAACATGATTGAAGATGGAGATTTAGTCATGGTGTGTCTATCTGGAGGTGCTGATAGTTACACCATGTTGGATACGTTGGTGTATTTTTCTAAAATTGCCCCTATTAATTTCCAAGTAATTGCTGTAAATCTGGATCAGAAGCAACCCGGTTTTCCTGAAGAAGTTTTACCAAATTACTTAAAAAGTATTGGAGTAGATTTTAGAATTGTTGAACAAGATACATATAGCGTTGTAAAAGATAAAATACCAGAAGGTAAAACTACATGTTCATTGTGTTCTAGATTACGCAGAGGTATTCTTTATAAAACAGCAAAAGATTTAGGCGCCACTAAAATAGCACTTGGGCATCATAGGGATGATATTTTACAAACGCTATTATTAAATATGTTTTATGGTGGCAGTTTGAAAGCGATGCCGCCAAAATTGCGATCAGATAATGGAGAAAACGTTGTAATAAGACCTTTGGCTTATTGCGCAGAAAAAGATATAAAGAAGTACTCTGAGATGATGAGTTTTCCGATAATCCCATGCAACCTATGTGGATCACAACCAAATCTACAAAGACAGGTTATGAAAGAACTTTTAGTTAAGTGGAATAAAGAACATCCTGGAAGAGTTGAAAACATGTTTAGAGCAGTTTGCAACGTAGCACCTTCGCATCTTCTGGATAGAGAAATGTTTGATTTTTCAACGTTCACTTCGAAATCTAAAGTTGCATACGATACAGATATGGTTGTGAAAGAAGATTTTAAAACAATTAACTTTGTAGATTAGCCGGTTTGATTTTTCGTATTGTCTGGTAAAGGGTCATTTAACAAGTGATTACCTTTTTCAATCAGAGAAACGTTGTATATCAACTGTGTATGCCTATGCAATAGGGTTTCATATTTAGTAGTTAGCTCTGCTAGTTCAGATTTAAGGCTTTGGATATTTTGTTCATATTCATTGATAGATTTTGGATTGGTTTTATGTGCATTACGACTTTCTTTTAGACGCCTTTTCGCTTCGTTAAACGATATGTGAATGTTCTCGTTTCGTGAAAGTGATTGGCGGGACCAGGTTGAGTCACCCTTTTTAAGAGTCTTTTCCAAATGCACCCTTAGGTCCTCCCATGATAGTAATTTACTAGCTGGCCATTTACGCAATATCTGAAGTATTTCGTTTTCGTCTTTTATGGAAATCTTCTTAGCACCCATATCTATTCCTTGCTACATTCACAATTTTCGACTCTTAGTTTATTGGTTAATTCTGAAACGCTGAATGAACCAGTAGGCGCAGAAAAAGTAACGATAGTACCAACTTTCACAGACGCATCATTTTCAATAGCAAGTATTTGCTCACAACGTTCTAATGTGTCCTTGAATTGTTGTAAGTATTTCTTAACTGGGAGGTGCCCATTCCCTTCGGCTATTTTATAGTTAGCTTGTTCAATCATGTGAATGGAGTAATTCCGCATGTCATGAATTATTGGTAATCTTTTTTTATCACCTTTTTGCCACACTGATTTATTGCACCGCATGCAGTCACCGAACATCTCGCATGGATTAATTGACCAATCACTTCTACACCCTCCTACTTCAGTGATGTGCTTTGGCGCCGCATTTTCATATAGAAATATTTTTCGTGCTATAACTTTTACTTTTGGAGGAGCTTCTAATGCGACTGGGCCGATTACGTTAAAATCAACATCAGGATCAAAAGTTTCTATAGATTGTGAAATTATTTCGTGTGGGGTGCGAAGGTCGTAATGTTCTGATTGCTTTCCATTTTTCCTACCGGCTAATTCATCGATAAATTTTTCATTTGCACCAGCTAATAATGCTTCTGTTTGATGATACTTTCTAGTTTTATGTAGAGTTATCGATGGGTATGATCCATCGCTCAATCGAATATTAAGATTGAAAAATAATTTAGCAGGTCCTTGGTTATATTGGCTAAGCCAAGCATTAATGACTTGTCCTGAGAGTGCCTCAGGACGCCACCATTGAGCTATCTCGTTGCCTGTGCCAATGCCTTTTGTATTATCTGGTAAGAATGAAACTAAAAGTGCGTTATCAAGTTTTGTCGATTTATCTTTTGAGGTGTACGGCCAATGCATAAATTTGCTTTGTTTAAATTGCATTAATAAAAAATTATATAGGTCTTTAGATTTGATATAGCAACCTGGTTTAAGCGAGGCGCTAAAAATAGGATGAGATATTTTTAGATGGCTGTGTCCTTTTCCAATATACTTTCTGGCCATTACGCAAGTTATATATTTAGTCTTATCAATATTTTGAGGCATATTTATGCTTAACTTATATTTTTGACTAGCTTTCTCGAACTCGTCAATCCGAATGTAAGGAGCGTTATGTTTTCTAAAATTTTTGCTTACAAGATTAGAAATGTCATTAGGTTCTTTTATAAAAATATGTACTGATAGTTTTGCTAATCGACTTGGGAAGTAATAGTAGGGAGAGTCTGGGCATGCTAGAACAAAAAGTACATCTTCTTTTGATAAATACTCCTTATTAAAAATATCTCTTAGGTGTAAGGGGATATATAGCTCGTTTACTTCTGAAAATGAGTTTGGAAATTTCGCTAGATAAAATTTAAATGCTTCATGTGCACCTTGTGAAAAATGCAGTATGTTTTCAAACATTTCCTTGGCTAAGTTTGATAGCTTGTGAGGTATCGGCAGGTTCTGTGATTCATCAATTTTAGGGCGCGTTAATCTAATTCGAGTACGCTCTTTATTATCTTGGTCACTATAAAGTGCATCTCTACTTAATAGTAATGTTTCTGATATTCTCATTGAGACAGTTGTAAAAGAAAGCCCACAAATAGAAGCCATAAAGCTTGTCTTGCTTATTCCGCCATCTATATCAAGAGATTTGAAATAGGCTAAGCCAACGGCAGCAAGTTCCTCATTAGATATTCGTGATGAGGCTCTTTGATTAAATTCACTATCATCAACAGCGATAGCTTTTTTGCGCGATTTAGCTTGTATATCGGATACGAAAGAGAATGGTTTGTCTAGAAGATTAAATCCTTTGCCAGAAAATCTGAACGTCTTGGTGTGGTGTCCAGACTGTAACATTCCAGCAAGAGTTTCTAGTTCTTTGCCGGTGTCATACTTGATGCCTTGGCTGTAATTACTCTCTTGAATACATCTTAAAGCTTGCTGGAAGGTGATGAGTTTTATTTGGTTAAGATTATTGCTGTCGCAATTTAATACTCGCAGCGCTTTTTCAAGATAAATTAAAGCCAGTGAGATGCATTTTGGTTTTGACCTTAGGTTTCTGTAGAAAATCATTACGTTGATATAAGCTTTTGCAAACAATAAGTAGTTTTTGCTTGTGATGAAGTTATCTGCGTCAAGCAATCTTGTTGATAGTTTAGTCGTAGATAGTAAGCCATCTTTTAGAAACTCTTGTTTGAGAAAAAATGATTTTGTTGAGTCGTGACTGTGAGGAATGAAACGTGATGAGTACTCAAAATATGGAAGTTCTTTTTCAAAGGTATCTGCATGGATGTTGTTAATATTTGCCGTACCAAATGGTAAACCCCAGTTGATGAATTTTTCAAACCTATCTAGAACATCCAGCTCGGAATGGACAAGGAATAAAGGTAAATTCTCAGCCATTTTGTTCTTTGATACTAGAAATTACAGAACTGACGGCATCAATAAGGTAGTCATCTCTTGTAATAGCCTCAAGAGGAAGTTTCAGTTTTATTAATTTTTTCTTTTTGGAAAGTAAGCTATCCAGAACGGCCTGATGCGCCCCATCTTTAAATGCTTCAAAACGCGGACAAATATAACATCCAAATGGGGTAAGTACATTGCATGGCTTAGTCGAGCAAGATCCAACATCTTTATCGATATCTGGATCTAAAATCCGGTGGTCTAGATCAGGATTTGTTGAGAAGTTTTTGTTAATTACTTTACCTCTGAATGCTGATAGTAAGTTCTCATGATGGCTTGATAATTGATTTTCATAATTAACGAAAGCCTCTTCAGTTAAATTGACATAATGTGTTAGTGATCCAGTGGACGTTTGAAATCCAGCCCTTGCTAAAACCTCTAGAGGCGCACCTAACATCGCTAAATGGGTTAGTTTCGTATGTTTAAACCTTCTAGTAAATAAGTTTAAATCTTGAGGCTCTTCATCAATACCAGCGATATATTTTCGACTATTCATGATTCGGCTAGTAATATTAATACCATTTTTGTTTACAAGAACCTGCTTTCCCGCACCTTTTCTTGCAATGCAAAATATTGGTAAAGTACGTTCTGGTTCTTTTTTTGTAATACTCGATATGTATTTTATATGCTCTACTACCGCTCTACCAATTGGCTCAGAAAGTGTGTATTCCATCATGTATTCTCGCGCCGGGGTGGCTTTTTGTTTAACTATGGGAACATTAACTTGAACTTTAACCAAGTTGCCATTTATATCCATATCAATTTTTAGGTCTCCAAATTCTAATAACTGTAATTGCGACGGTCGCATTGCTTCAGAAATAATTAATCTCCACATTAAATAATCTTGTGGATTAAATTCACCTGATATGTATAAGCTTTCAACATTTGTAAGGATATTTCTGGTTTGCTGCATACTGAATGGACGCTCTTGCGGATTGGAATTTTGGATGTTTATAGTGCTTTTGGGCTTGGGTGATTTTGATGATTTTATATAGCTCTTAAGGTCTAAATCAATTCCTGGGATATTGAGACCAATCCAATACTTTATAAACGATCTAAGCAACTTCTGTGATGAGGGAGATTTATCTTGGTTAAACCAATTAAACATTGCTAAATTGATACAGGATATTTGGTTTGGGACTAATTCTTTTATGACTCTTATAAACATCGAGAATTGATTAATCCAACGTTTAACTGTCGATATTTTTCTTCTTCCATTTAATGCATGAATGACGACATAGTAAAAAATGCTACTGGTAGCTTTCGTTAAACCAACTGATAATTGGTTTAGTCTTATACTTGCGTCACCAGCATCTCCCTTTAATGTCATAAGATCGAAGTTGACATCAATTAACTTACCGCTATCAATCGGTCTGATTCTTTTAGGGAAATCTTCAGGAATAAGTTCATTGGAATAAACTATAAATGTGTCATATCCGCTAAATTTATTTGAGGCTGTCAAGGATGCGGTCTCTCTCTTCAATTAGCTCTGCAGCTTGATCAATGATGTGTCTTTGGCTATATCTGGAAGGCATTGTGGAGGTGTTAGCCCATCGGCCACGTTGAATTAAAATGCTTCTTACATCTTTACCTTTTTCATGAGCAATGTTAGCTATCTCAGTTAAGTGCGTGTGCCTCAAAGAATGTGGTGTAAACCATGTTGGAAATTCTTTTAACGATTTGAGTTTTGAAATAATTCTATTCAAGTTGCGCTGTGAAATTGGTTCTCCAATACTTGGACCACTTTGGCAAACAAATAGATAAGGATGTTCTTTTATATTAGAGCTTAATGAAATCGCAAGACGTCTTTCATTTGTAATATATTTGATTAAATCCGCGGTTAAGTTCTTGCTAACGGCTAGATCCCCAGAAAGAGTCTTAGATAAAGGCTCTTTAGTCCTCGGATCTGCATTATCATTTGGTTTATGTCTAACTCTTATTATGTTTATAAATTTGCCAGGACGTATCTCGTAGTTATACTTAATGTCTGCGCAAGTTACTTTAAGGCATTCGCCTGCTCTCAGTCCAGTTTCATAAAGAAATCTGGCAATTAATTTATCCCTATTACCATGATTGGTATTAGGAAAAATACTGTTAGAGCTAATTGCTTGTAAAAAAGTCGCTGTTTGATTTGAATCCAAAGAATACACTGGTGCAGGTTTTTTATCTGACTTATAGTTTTTTTCAAAGGCTTCGTAAATTATATTTTTATATTTTTCACTTTTAATAAGAGATTTGTCATCTACATTCAGCGCACCTTCAATAAAGTCTTGAGTAAGCCATATTAAATAGTTGCATAAATTTCGTAAACGAGCGTTAGATGTGGAAATGTCTACTAAAATACCAGATGGAATGCTATGAAGCTTAGGGTTGTCAATTGAACGAATTCTGGCTAACTCTTTAGAAGAGAAGTCGCACCAACCACTGAATTCATCAATTTCTCTTCTTGTTAATGCAAGTGAATTATTCTTCACCCGTGTTTCTGGTGCTATCCAATTAGGGTTTCTTGATTTTTTTATTAGTGACCATTCTAAGTAGAATGCCAAATCTCTAAGGATTGCAAGGTGAGTATTATGGCTTTTTTGGCCTAAATTTCGATAGACATATAAAGTGGGCAACTCACATAGTAGACCGCTGCGAGTATCTAAAAGTACGGCTCTTCTGACTGAACGTTTGTTAACTCCAGAGCCGATATCTTCGATAATAATTCTTGTTTGCGCTGTAAGGTTTTCAATCATTAAATGTTTACATAAAATACATATGCTCAAATATATTATAAGGCATAATTTTATTTTTTTTAATATAAATTTTATTTAAACTTAACATCATGATTATATTATATTTATTTATATTAAAGATTACATTGTTGTTGTTGTGCTAATATCTTTACCACCGCTCATGCAGACCAGTACCGTATCGCCTTCTTCGATCATGTTGTAATCACCAATCGCTTTGCCGGTAGCGCTGATCAGGCTATTGCGCAATTTGATGAAATTATTGGAATGGTTGTCAGGTAAATGTTTAATCATAAAAAGTAAGGGGGTTTTCTAAGGTACAGTCGCTAATGCCAGCAGGCGTTAGAGGTTGAGTGAGCGTCCGCCATCTACGGCTAACACATGGCCGGTAACAAATGGCGCATCATAAACCAGAAATTTCACAGCCTTGGCTACGTCTTCTGCTTCGCCCACGCGTTTGAGCAAGGTCTGGTTGATAACGCGCTGGCGGTATACTTCATCAAATTGCGGATTATCTGCCGGCCATTGTACTGGGCCGGGAGCTACGGCGTTTACGCGTACTTCCGGGCTGAGTTCATGCGCTAAAGATTTGGTCAGTGTTACCAGGCCGGCTTTTGCCACGCTGTATACGATGTAGCCTTTTTTAGGGCGCTCAACATGCATATCGGTAATGTTCACAATGCAGCCATGACTTTTGCGTAACTCCGCGGCAGCGGCCTGCGTCAGAAACATAGGTGCCTTGAGATTGCTGCCGATTAAATCCTGCCAATTATTTTCGTTGATCTGGCCGATCTCGGTTGGGTAGTAGCTGGATGCATTATTGATAAGTACATCCAGCTTACCAAAATGCCTGACGGTTTCCGTAATTAAATTCGGCAGCACCGCAACATTAAGCAGATCACCCTGAATAATGGCCACTGAATTTGCACGCAATAAATTCAGCTCAGCCTGCAAAGCTCGTGCTTCGGTAGTGCTGGTATTGTAATGAATCATCAGCTGCGCACCTTGTGCATGCAGCTCTTTGCAGATGGCTGCGCCTACGCGCTTGGC
>Ga0066442_1000225_pt1 | contig 14104 bp, 6 predicted proteins | sample LakWasMet62_LOW9_2_FD_59530 | JGI IMG/M metagenome (GOLD analysis project Ga0066442, IMG submission 59530) | Freshwater sediment methanotrophic microbial communities from Lake Washington under simulated oxygen tension - Sediment Metagenome 62_LOW9 | ecosystem: Environmental > Aquatic > Freshwater... | reverse complement strand
CTAACGCACTTGCCATCAAAATAAACGTTAGCTTTCTTTTTAACACTGACATTATCAAATTGTGCCATTTGCTTTAGCTTTCAGAAAAAAATCAAAACACTATTATCGCAGAAAAGGCCTGCCAAACCAATAAATGACTTGTAAATGGTTGCAACAGGCAAGTACCTGCAACTGTCTGGCGCGAAACATCCAACTTTAACAAAATGTGAAATGCTTAATGGTCGCATCAGCACTTTAAATTACATATACATGTAAAACTAAATTAATTAAATATATCATACAGTTAATCTATATTTAATTACCTAAAACCATCAAATCCATATTTACGATTGGCAATCCATAAATATTTTAGGTAAGATTCAGCCAAGATATATCCATTCATGTAATCACTTACATTAGAAGCTACGATAATTTGAAAACTCCTAGCCTTCCATACAATGAAATTGACCGACTTGAGTTTCTCAAACGACTCAATATCCTTGATACTTTGCCAGAGCAAAGCTTTGATGATTTAACAAATCTCGCATCAGAAATCTGCAAAACCCCGATTGCCATCATTACGCTAGTGGATGAAACGCGCCAATGGTTTAAGAGCAAGGTTGGCTTAGCCGCTACCGAAACCTCGAGAGAAGTCTCCTTTTGTGGGCACGCCATTCTAGGCGAGGATATTTTTGAAATCCCCAACGCCTTAGCTGACGATAGATTTCACGACAACCCATTGGTGATGGGCGACCCCAACATCCGTTTTTATGCCGGCATCCCTTTAATCAGCAACAACAATTACGCCCTAGGCACGTTATGTGTGATAGACCGTGAGGCGCGTGAGTTATCTGTTGAGCAACGCAGTGCACTTAAAAAACTAGGCAACCTAGTAGAAACCTTAATCGAAACGCGTATCCAATGCCAAAAGTTGGAAGAAATGAGTATCGCGTTATACGATAAGACCGCCTTCTTAAACACTTTGCTATCTAGCGCCGACCAATCCATTATATCAACCGACCTGAATGGCTTAATTACCAGCTTTAGCCGTGGTGCGGAAAATATGCTGGGTTACAAAGCTGAAGAATTGATAGGCTTAAAAACCCCTGCGATATTGCACGATGCCGATGAAATGCAGCAGCGCGCCAATGAGTTGAGCCAAACCTCAAACAAATCGGCAGCGCCTGACTTCCACGTATTTATATCGCAAGCGCTACAAAAAAAATCAGAAACGCGTGAGTGGACATATATTCGCAAGAATGGCACATCGTTACCTGTGAGCTTAACCGTGACCCCAATGTATGACAGCACTGGCGCATTATTTGGCTACCTTGGGGTTGGCCATGACATCAGCTTACGCAAACAAGCAGAGCAAGCAGCAAATTACATGGCGGGCATACTGGAGCGCACTGGCGAGTTAGCCAAAGTAGGCGGATGGGAGCTAGATGTTGCCAGCATGCAGATTAAACACTGGAGCGCAGAGGTCTTCCGCATTCATGAGCTAGCACCACCACAACTCCCTTCTATGGAGCAGGCGATCGCTTTTTACCCGCCAGACTCGCAGCGCATACTCAAAGCTGCGATTGACCTTGCCATTCAGACCGGTCAACCATGGGATGTGGAGCTAGCGCTGATCACAGCTAAAGGCAATCACATTTGGGTGCGCACTCAAGGCTCTGCCATTATGCAAGATGGCAAAGCCGTGAGCCTAATTGGCGCGTTTCAAGACATTACGGCACAAAAAACGATTGCAAATGCATTGATTGCGCGGGAAAAAAGCTTTAATGACATTATTGAATACGCGCCTATTGGCATGGCAATTGTGTCATTAGAAGGCAGGTTTACCAGAGTCAATCAAGCCCTATGCAATATCGTTGGTTATAGCAGCACCGAGCTAATGCAACTCACCTTTCAGGAAATTACCTTCCCGGATGATTTAGAAGCGGATTTAGAACGGGTAAATCAGTTAATTGAAGACAAAATCAATACGTATCAGATAGAAAAGCGTTATATCCATAAAGATAAAAGAATCGTCTGGGTGCAGCTATCAGTTAGCATTTCTAGGGATGTAGACCGCACGCCTAAATATCTGATTGCGCAAATTGAAGATATTACCGAACGTAAAAACCTGCATGAGGAAACCCAGCAGTTTGCATACCACGACGCGCTGACCAATCTGCCAAATCGCAGAATGTTGCTCAGCAGGCTGCATCAATCACTACTCAATAGCGAGCGCTTCAATCGCTCCATGGCACTACTCTTTCTCGACCTAGATCACTTTAAGCATATCAATGATTCATTAGGTCATGATGTGGGGGATTTACTGTTAAAAGAAGTGGCTAATCGACTGCTGAAATGCGTACGTTCTGCCGATACGGTTTCTCGGCAAGGCGGTGATGAGTTTGTCATTATTCTTTCAGAAATCGCGCATACACAAGATGCGGAGTTGGTTGCAGAAAAAATTATTGAAAGCTTTAAACAGCCTATCTTAGCGAATGGCCATGAAATTATGATCAGCACTAGTATAGGCATTGCAGTTGGCGCGCACGACAGTCTAATTAAAGCCGACGCCTTAATGAAGCAAGCAGATAAAGCCATGTATGAAGCTAAAGGTGCTGGTAGAAATAGGTATTGTTTTCACGACTAAAGCCGCAATACAGCTTACCCATACGTATTAACAACTCTTGTCGTTGTTAAGCAATAAGACTGCGATTTAATACAAACACCGCCCAATCATCATTGGGCGGTTTTCATTTAAAAACTTAAAACATCAGCACTGTGAACGGCATCATCATACGCCGCCAGCAACGCTAGACGTTAAGCCGAGACTCGCAGCGTTTTAGCTGCTGCGACCATGTTGGTCAATGCTGGCAAAACCTCTGCCCATTGGCGCGTTTTCAAACCACAATCTGGGTTAACCCACAGACGTTCGGCAGGCACACGCTCCGCTGCTTTCTTCATCAACTGAACAATGTGCTCTTGCGTTGGAATATTTGGCGAGTGAATGTCGTACACGCCTGGTCCAATCTCGTTCGGATAGTTGAAGTTGTCGAATGCATCTAACAACTCCATATCAGAACGCGAAGTCTCAATCGTAATCACGTCGGCATCCATATCGGCAATCGCTGCAATGATGTCATTGAACTCTGAATAACACATATGCGTATGAATCTGCGTTTCATCTTGTACGCCGTTAGCCGTAATTCTGAATGACTCCACGGCCCAATTCAAATACTCATTCCATTGTGATTTACGTAGTGGCAAGCCTTCGCGCAAAGCGGCTTCATCAATCTGAATCACGTTGATACCTGCTTTTTCTAAATCCAACACCTCTTCTCGAATCGCCAAAGCTAACTGATAGCAACTTACCGCACGCGGCTGGTCATCACGTACAAAAGACCAGTTAAGAATCGTTACTGGGCCAGTTAACATGCCTTTCATTGGTTTGCTGGTCAATGATTGTGCATATTTAATCCACTCCACAGTCATTGCTTGTGGACGGCTAATATCACCGAACAAGATGGGTGGTTTAACGCAGCGCGAACCATAAGACTGTACCCAACCAAATTGGCTGAATGCATAGCCGTTTAATTGCTCGCCAAAGTATTCCACCATGTCATTACGCTCAGCTTCACCGTGCACCAACACATCTAGCCCCAGCGTTTCTTGCTCGCGAACGCTGCGCTCGATTTCCGCTTTCATCGCTGCTTGATAGCCAGCATGATTTAGCTCATTCGATTTGAATTGGCTACGTGCTAGGCGGATTTCTGCGGTTTGCGGGAATGAGCCAATCGTAGTCGTTGGATACTTAGGTAAGTTGAGTAATGCAGCCTGTTTGCTGGCGCGCTGTGCATATACGTTTTGACGCTGACCCAATTGTGGCGACAGTTTTTTTATTGCAGCTTTAACCGCTGGATTATGCACACGCTGTGAAGTACGACGTGCCTCAACTGCTGCATGATTGCTTGCTAACTGGTCTTTCACTGCATCACGGCCTTGGTTTAAAGCAACAGACAGAATGTGCAGCTCTTCCAATTTTTGTTTAGCGTATGCCAGCCAAGATTGAATCTCGCTATCAAATTTTAATTCACTGTCCAAATCTACCGGTACGTGTAGTAAGGAGCAAGAAGGTGCAATCCATAAACGATCTCCCAAGCGTGCAGCCAATGGCTCTAACCAATCTAATGTTGCGGTGAGGTCAGTTTTCCAAATGTTACGGCCATTAATCACGCCGATGGAAAGCACTTTATGAGAAGGCAGCATGCCAATCAACGGCAATACTTCGTTACGTCCATTAATAGCATCTACATGCAAGCCAGCAACTGGAAGATTTGCTGCCAGATATTGGTTATCGGCTAACTGACCGAAATAAGTTGCCAGTAACAACTTAACGCGACTGCTCTTCAGCTGGTGATATGCCAAGTTAAAAGCATGCTGCCAATCAGTATCCAGCTCCGTGACCAGAATAGGCTCATCAATTTGCACCCACTCAACACCTTGTGCCGCCAGAGTCTCCAACAATTCAACGTACACTTGTACCAATTGCGGCAGCAAAGCTAATCGATCTGAACTGTCTTTGGTTTTGCCGATGGCTAAATAAGTCACTGGGCCAATAATAACTGGCTTAGCTTTCACATTTTTCGCTTTGGCTTCGGTCAATTGCTCTAGCAAACGAGTTGCGTCTAATTTGAACTTAGTTTCTGCTGTAAATTCCGGCACGATATAGTGGTAGTTGGTATCAAACCACTTGGTCATTTCACCCGCGGCCACACCGCCACAACACTGTGCGTGATCATCATTGGATTGTGCTGAACGACCACGTGCCACACGGAAGTAGTTATCCAATTGGTCGCCATGAAAACCATTCACGCGCTCTGGCAAGTTACCAAGCGTGAATGACATATCCAATACTTGGTCGTAGAAAGCAAAGTCACCCACAGGCGACAAATCTAATGCTGACTGCAAGTTCCAGTGACGTTGGCGCAACTCTTTACCAAGCGACTTCAATTCATCGCGTGTAGATTGACCTTTCCAGTAAGATTCCAGCGCAAATTTCAGCTCCCGTTTTGCGCCGATGCGCGGAAAACCTAGGTTGTGTGTTAATGCCATCATAATTCCCATCATTTTTTTAAAAGATGGTGAATTTTAGAAAAGACAATCTATGAAGTAAAATGGTATTATTTCAACAATCAATTAATTTTATTCATACATAAAATGCTAGAACGCATCCATTTAGCCATCATTCGTGAGGTTGACCAACAAGGGTCATTGACCGCGGCAGCCAATACTTTGTATTTAACGCAATCAGCGCTAAGCCACTCAATTAAGAAGCTAGAGCTATTACTAGGCACCGATATCTGGATACGTGAAGGCCGCAGTTTGCGTTTGACTCAGGCCGGGCAATATTTGCTAGCCGTGGCTAATAGAGTATTGCCGCAATTATCACTAGCTGAAGAGCGGCTGCGCCAGTTTTCTCAAGGCGAGCGTGGAACACTACGCATAGGTATGGAGTGCCACCCCTGTTATCAATGGCTACTGAAGGTTGTTTCACCGTATTTAGAGGCATGGCCTGATGTAGATGTGGACGTGAAACAAAAATTTCAGTTTGGTGGCATTGGTGCGTTGTTTGGTTATGAGATTGACATGCTAGTCACGCCAGACCCTTTATATAAACCAGGGCTGCATTTCGAGCCGGTGTTTGATTACGAGCAGGTTTTAGTGGTCAGCCGAAACCATCATTTGGCTAAGGAAAGTTTTGTAAAACCTGAACAACTGAGCCACGAAACGCTGATTACTTATCCGGTAGAAATCAATCGATTAGACATTTATAACCAGTTTCTCCAGCCTGCAGGAGTTGACCCTAAACGCCACAAAACCATAGAGACGACCGACATCATGCTGCAAATGGTCGCTTCTAATCGCGGTGTCGCTGCCCTACCACGATGGCTGGTAGAAAAATATGCGAGTGAAATTGCGATTACGCCAGTACGCTTAGGACAGCAAGGCATTAAAAAACAAATATTTTTAGGTGCGCGTGAGGCTGATGTGAATATTGATTACTTAAAGGCTTTTTTCCAAATCGCACGCTCATCTTCTTACTAAAGAGCCTAGCCATCAATAAATATTGACACACTACAACATGTCATTAATTGTGCTTTAACTATTTACCATAGCGCGCCATGTCAACGGTATCAGTGCATGCAGCTCATTGACCTCAACTCATACACTTTAAGACACACTCATCTATAAGAGTTACTTTTACAAATCTGTTTGCAATTTATAAAATAAATTAATAGAATCAACTGTGTTCTGCTCTAAGCTAGGAATGCAAGGTTATCTTGGCTACGAATAAAAATAAAGGGAGCCTTGGATGAAATGTCCGTTGATACTATCAACTGAGCCAGAGAGACTAGTTGCTTTATCGAACCATGGGTTAGATGACGAAAGTCTGATTCCAAACTTGGATCCCGTCGTCCATATTGCCGCACGCATGTTCGGCATGCCGGTGGCTGCAGTCAATATGATTGGTAGCGACCATGTCTTTTTTGTGGCCAGCGCAGGCACAGGCACTAGCAAATTTAATATGAGCCGTGATGTTTCTTTCTGCGCCCACGCAATCAATCAGCATGGCGTGATGGTCGTACCAGACGCCACCTTAGACGAACGCTTTCATGACAACCCTTTAGTCACTGGTGAAACCAAGCTTCGCTTCTATGCAGGCGTCCCGCTCTACTCTCCTGAAGGATTACCACTTGGCGCACTTTGCGTCGTCGATAACCAACCACATACAGACTTCTCTACGGATGATCAATTAAGACTACAAGAGCTGGCCAAAATGGCTTCTGACCGATTGGAGTTACGCCGTATTGAGGTGAGTGGCAATAGGTCTAGACCGAGTTTTGATGAGTACGCTGGCAACTCCACCACCCCAGTGGTTTGGTTTGACCAAACGCTTTGCATCACAGAGTGGAACAATGCCGCAGCCCAATCCCATGGCTATAGCCTAAAGGAAGGCATAGGCAAGCCTGTTGAGCAGTTGATGCCGGAACGCTCTCGCCCTATCTTCCATGAAATCATCAGCAAAGCGATTGCTGCAGGATCTTTAGATGATTTAGTGATCCCATCCGAAATAAGTGGCCTACGTAAAGATGGCACACGATTCACTCTAGGCTTTTCACTGTTCAGTTGGAAAGACGCTGGCGATATTAAATTTGAGGCTGTGCTTAAAGATATTACTGCTCAGCGCCTTGAAGAAATCGAACTACGCCAACAAGCGAATATCGATCCATTAACTGGATTAGCAAACCGTGCCAGCTTTTATCGCAGTGTAGAGTCAGCATTGATTACACCATCGCCGATAACAGTGCTGATGATTGATCTTGATGGCTTTAAGGACGTAAACGATACCCTTGGGGATGCAGTTGGAGATAGCATACTCAAAGAAGTCTCCCAGCGCTTACTAGCACTGGTAGATACTATTGGCATCGCTGCCAGAATAGGCGGCGACGAGTTTGCAATCATGTGGCCGCATATGGCAGACCCAGCGCTTGCGATGCAATTGGCTGAAGCCGTTGTTGCAGCGATTGCAACACCTATCATCGTTGAGGGGCAGGAAGTACGCGTTGCAGCAAGTTGTGGCGTGGCGATTGCACCAGACCAAGCACAAGAGGCATTAGAGCTAGTCAGTAACGCAGACTTAGCCTTATTCAAAGCCAAAAGTATTGGTCGTGGGCAGGTGTTTCTTTTTGTTATCGCCTTACGTATGGAGGCCGTGGTGCGCCGCCTGTACGCGCTGGAACTACACCGCGCAGTTGATGAAGGTGAGTTTCTGCTGTTTTACCAACCGCAGGTTGACTTAGTGACAGGCGAAATCAAAGGTGCAGAAGCCCTAATTCGCTGGTATCACCCGGAAAGAGGCATCTTGTCGCCAATTGCCTTTTTACCTGCGTTAGAGCGCGGCACGTTGGCCGCAACTGTGGGCACATGGGTATTAGATGAGGCATGCGCACAAGCAGCCTATTGGCGCAGAAATGGCGCCCCTAACTTACGCATGGGCGTTAATCTTTTCGGCGCCCAATTTCACGTGGGCAACCTCGTGCATGAAGTAATATCCGCATTAGAGCGACATGGCTTGCCACCTGAAGCACTTGAGTTGGAAATTACGGAAACGATTGCTCCAGATAACGATGACGTTGTGCTCAATAGTCTCCGCCAGCTACGACATCATGGCGTGGGCATTGCTATGGATGATTTTGGCACAGGTTACGCATCATTCAGTTTACTCAAAACCTATCCATTAACCCGTATCAAGATTGACCAATCATTTGTGCATGGCATGCTGGAGCACGAACAAGATGCCTCGGTGATCCGTGCCACGTTAGATATAGCGCGCAGTTTTAAATTAGAAACCATTGCCGAAGGCATCGAGACAGAAAGCCAACGCTTATATCTGCTCGAAAAAGAGTGCATGGAAGGACAAGGCTACCTATTTGGCAGACCTATCCCTGCCGCGCAATTTACTGCATTAATCGATGCTAATAAACTATCTAAAGAAGTTGCTTGATATAAAGTGCGACTCACCAAAGGTGGCATCAGAATAAAAACTAGCAACTAGTGGCTTGAGAGGTGAGACCTTGATTTGTAATCCTAGGTTTGACTGTAAAAAAAGTATCGATTTCTGCCCGCCGCTTTGGATTCGTACATAGCGGCATCTGCGTTATTCATTAGTTCTTTAATGGCAATTTTTGTGTCGCCGCTATGCACAGCAATACCAATACTGGTGCCAACAAACAGCTCCTTGCCATGGATATCAATCGGCTCACTAAATTTCTTAAGGATTTTTTCTGCAAACATTTTGGCATCATGCGCACTAGAAATTTCCGTCAGGATAATCACAAACTCATCTCCACCCAGCCTTGCCACCGTATCGTGACTGCGCACGCAAGATAACAAACGAGCAGCAGCAACCTTCAGTACCCGATCGCCAGCCTCATGGCCTAATGTGTCATTAATTTGCTTAAAGTGGTCTAAATCTAAAAAGAACAAAGCCAGCGTACGTTGATAGCGTTCAGACTGAGACAACGCTTGAGATAGCCTATCCATCAACATTCGACGATTAGGCAGTTTAGTCAATGTGTCAAAATAGGCGTGCTGGTGCACTTCTTTGTCACGAATCTTACGTTCACTAATATCCTCAATTTGTGCAATAAAGTATTGAGGCGTTAAATCTTCATCCCTAAAAATACTCGCTGACAACTGCGTCCATACGGGCGTTTTATCTTTGCGTATGTATCGTTTTTCCATTTGGTAGGTATCAATTTCACCATTCAGCAATTGCTGTACGCGCTCTAGGTCAATTGATAAATCTTCAGGATAAGTGAGTTCTTGGAAGGTACGTCTAATCAACTCATCATTGGTATAACCAAGAATATTACATAGAGTTTGGTTCACAACCGTAAACCGGCCATCCAAAGACACGATAGCCATACCGATTGGCGCGTACTCAATAATCTCTTTAAAGCTTTTTTCACTAGCACGTAACGCATGCTCTATCTTTTTACGGTCTGAGATATCATCAAACACAACAACCGTTCCGATAATTTCATCGTTTCTGAAAAATGGCACCGAGTTGACAGCAACGTAAATTGGAGTGCCATCTTGATGCCAGAACACTTCCTCAGTCGACTTATAAGGTTGTTTTGTACTAATTACGTTACGAATCAGGCAGTCACCTTCCGGGAAGACCGAGCCATCAATATGCTTTTGATGAAAAAGTAAATGTGCATTTTTCCCCAACAATTCAGCTTCGCTACGGCCTAATAGCTGCTGCGCTTTAGGATTGGTAAATGTAATCACCCCGTTGATATCCGTCACATAGATACCCTCACCTAGCGTAGAGGTGATTTCTTGAAAGCGATAAAAACTCTCTTTAAGCTCTTCGGTTTTTTGCTTAACTAAGTTCTCAATACGGGCGGTATAACCTGTGCCTATCAGCAACAGCGAACCCATTAACCCAGTGCCAAACAAGCCTATCGCTAACATATTCCAGCTTTGCCAGCCTCTGTGCTGTTGATAGTACTGTGCTGTTGGTGAGGTATCTAAACGGTAATATCGTCCACCAAACTTAAAGTTCCTTGTATACAAGCCTTCAACTTGATTATCTGTAAAGTTATTGAATAGGTCTTTTCCGGACTGAGTGTCAGTTAAGCGCACATGCACTGTATGTGCGAACGGCGTGAAAAGGTCGCCAAAAAATCTGCTCGCTCTTAGCACCGTTGATAACACACCATCTTGGCTTGTACCGTGTATAGGGTAAATTAACATTAAGCCAAGCTCGGTACCATCATTAATAATCAACTTTGTTGGCGGTGTTGCAATCACTCTCTTTTGGCTAATGGCACTTTGAATCGCATCTTTACGATCTGGGAGCGAAGTTAAATCCACACCCAAGATTGCGCTAGTTGACTCGTTAAGTGGCTCAATATAAGTAATGGGAAAATAGTAAGGTTTATTTTTTGAACGAATTAATTTTCGCTGAGCGTTCAGCTGCTTAATTTCAAAATCTTTAAATTCATGCGATAGCTGCTTTACATAAAACTCTCGCTCATGATGCTCTACCCTAGGCGCCCACTCTATGGCGTAGGTGGTTGGATAGCCACGCTTCACCGCGCTCACAAAATGATAAAAATCTTGTCTGGTTACAATATCGCTGGCTCGATAGCTAAATAAGGCACTCGTTTGCTCAATGACAGCTTCCTGTGATTCAAAGCGAACACGCAATTGTTCAGATACTTGGTTGGACAAAGCATCAAACTCGATTAATGATTCTTTACGCTCCCATCTACTCACCACCACAAACGTAACAATCAGTAGCGCAAAGGTAATGAGCATCGGTACGGCAATGGTAACAGCGCGTTTTCTCCATATTTGTTTAGGCCGGCCTATCGCCACCAAGGTGAGTGGCAACATCACAATCAGTCCTAATGTGTCGCCAATCCACCATGATGCCCAGCTGGTAAAGAACAACGACTCCCCTATCAAGCCCAGCATGAGCAAGCCCGTGACGGAGATCGTTGCACTAATTAAACAGATGACAGGCGCGGAAATAAAAAATGTCACCACATCAATCGGGCTATCCAATGTCGTAGGGTAGTTAATTTTACGTTTTAACCACCAACCACCCAGAGATGCTTGCAGCGCAGAGGCAACAGCAATCAGTAGCGCCACCTCTACATTAGTGATTTTAATCTGATGATTAGCGCTGTAACCCACCAAAATATTAAGCAGAAATGAGCCTAAGAATATCGCTGGCAGCAACACTCGCCCCGTCACAAAAACCGCAGCGATGGCTATCCCGGCCGGAGGAAAAATTGCCGAGGCGTAACCTGGTGGCAACGCCAACATCAGCCCTAGCTTGCCCGTAACAATATAAGCCACGACCAGTAGCAGGCTATAAGCAATGATTTTCTTTTGTGTTGATAGTTGATTAAGCATCAAACCTATTTTCTTTAAAGTTGGGGCATAAAAGCCATTGGATTACTGCTTGCAAACTAGGTAATACACAGAGAAGGTGTTGATACTACAAGACTAATTGACTATTGCATCATCGGCAAAGCCTGTTCTCCACCCTTAATTTTTTGAATGATTTTTAGTATCTCATCACTGTTCTCAACGTCGTCTCGAATAACTCTTAAACTAACGTCCCTGAACACATCTTTCAACTTCCACTCAACTTCATTAATGGTAATAAACAGCTCGTGATTTACTTCCTCATCAAGCTTAATTTGCTCCCACATCCCGAGCTCAATGCAATCAGTCAGGCCCGAGGCATAAATAGTCTGACAAATCCGGCTTAGTCTTAAAATCAAATAGCTGGAAAGCTCCATTAGCTTGGGATGTGGATTTTCTAGCGCTTTAAGCAGCGTAATCATTTCTTCAATGTTTTTTAATTGCGCTAACAAATGATCCAGTATCGGATTAGTTGCTTTTACGTTCTCCAGCCCTCTTAGAGAAGACAGCAAATCAATTAAGGCATTAAACTGCAACGATGGAAAATCATGATTCACCAATTTAAGTGTGGTAATCAAATTACTTAGGTCATACTGCCTTCTGACCATGCCTGCAAATGCTTCAGCCACAATCAACACCTTGCCAATATCGCTACAACGCTCAGCAGATAGATGATTAGGATAACCTGAACCATCATTTCGTTCATGGTGCTCCAATATGGCTTTATGGACACTGGCAGCATAGCTCATATGCTGCCGCACCACCGAACTGCCAATAATGGGGTGCGTCATGATACTGCGCCAATGCTCTAATGTAAGATTTTTAGTGTTAGGAATCACACAATACAACTCCCCAACATCATGCAGCAGGCTGGCAATTGTTAAATCATGCGTTTTATTCACGTCATAACTCAATCTTTTAGCAATCTGCCTTGCAATCAGCATCACAAATAAAGTGTGTTCAAATGCTTCTTTGCTGTTATTTCTTTGTACCGTGAGCAACAGTGATGCCAATGGCGCCAGCTCTAAAAACTTAACAACAGCGACATCCAGCTTCAACTCAGTGCTAAAGCTCAGTAAAAACGGGTTGTTATTAATCAACCCTTCTGCCTCTTTACAAATATCCTGCGCGGTTAACAATGCGTCAGAAGAAATAGATGTTTCTAGCGGTTTTTTAAGTACACGGTTAATCAATTTATCTTTGATTACCGGCGTGATTTTGTAGCCCTTACCCAGCAGCTTATTTCCTGCGTGATCATAAACATCTTCAGACAAGTAAAACTCTGAGCTCTCAGACGCAGATATGATATTTTCAATAATATTTAGATTGGTATCGCTAGTTTGACTCGTCATCATCACTATATTGAGCTAACGCTGTTCATTATTATATCGATGCTATTTTGATTTGATTCTACCGCCAATTAATTACGGTTTCAATTGAACAATCAGCAATAACCCTGCATAGTTGAATAAAATTCAGACGAATGAAGCCCTGCTAAAGCAGGCTTTATTAAGCTTGCGGGTAACGTTGCCAATCTCACACGCACCCAATAACGCTTTTTAGATACTAAAATACGATATACAAGGAGAATAATTTGACGAGCAAGGAGCAGGCATGAACCCATCCACCATTGAATTGATTAGCGCAGCCATGTTCGCAGTTGCCATCCTGCATACATTCTCTACCAAGTTCTTCGAGCATCTGGCTCATACCCGCCCAACGCATGCTGGTGTATGGCATTTATTGGGCGAGGTCGAGGTCGTGTTTGGCTTTTGGGCATTGGTACTGGTGTTAGCAATGTTCGCCACAGACGGCGCTAAGGTGGCAACCGATTACGTCGACTCCCGCAACTTCACCGAACCGATGTTCGTCTTTGCCATCATGGTGGTCGCTGGCACACGTCCTATCCTGCAAACCGCCATGGCACTGGTTCGCCTGCTAGCGAAGATTATTCCTCTGCCGGGTAGTATGGGCTTTTACTTCACCGTGCTGGCATTAACACCGCTACTCGGCTCACTCATCACCGAGCCAGCAGCAATGACACTTGCCGCGCTCATTCTATCCGAACGCATCTTTGCTAACGGCATTTCATCGCGCTTGAAATACGCCACACTCGGCGTACTGTTCGTCAACATTTCCATAGGCGGCACTTTAACGCCATTTGCTGCGCCGCCGGTGCTGATGGTCGCCGCCAAATGGCAATGGGATACCACCTTCATGATCGCAACCTTTGGCTGGAAGGCTGCTATTGCGGTCATCATCAACGCGCTGGGCGCAACCTTGCTGTTCCGTAAAGAATTGAGTCAACTATCAGCAACAGCTACCAAGGCCAGCAATGACTCCGTGCCACTAGCCTTGATAGTGGTGCATCTAGCCTTTCTTGCCGGGATTGTGGTATTCGCGCACCATCCAGCCATATTCTTAGGCTTATTCTTGTTCTTCCTTGGCGTAGCACACGCATATCAGCACCATCAGGACCGCTTAATCCTGCGCGAAGGACTCTTGGTCGCGTTTTTTCTGGCGGGTCTAGTGGTATTGGGCGGACAGCAACAGTGGTGGTTACAGCCAGCATTGATGAGCATGAGCAGCGACCAAGTGTTCTTGGGTGCAACCATAC
>Ga0066442_1000217_pt1 | contig 14542 bp, 5 predicted proteins | sample LakWasMet62_LOW9_2_FD_59530 | JGI IMG/M metagenome (GOLD analysis project Ga0066442, IMG submission 59530) | Freshwater sediment methanotrophic microbial communities from Lake Washington under simulated oxygen tension - Sediment Metagenome 62_LOW9 | ecosystem: Environmental > Aquatic > Freshwater... | reverse complement strand
GGCGTTGTAGATCGCGACGGTGGCGTCGGCGTCGGCGTGGTTGGCTTCGATCGTGATATCGCCGCCGCCCAGCGCCGTCTCGGCGCTGCCCCAGGTGTTGATGTCCAGCGACGCCTCGTCACCAGCCGTGACAGAGATGTCGCCGGTGATCAGCACATTGCCGCGGATATCGACGCTGACATCGCTGCTGGCGTCGGTCGGCAACTGCTCGGACGACAGCGTCAGGCTGCCAATCTCCAGGGTTTCGCCGAAGGCGACTTCCAGGTTCAGGAGGGCATCGGCATCGGGGGTATCGGTGGCCTGCACCAGGATGTCACCCAGGCTGCCGCTGGCGTTGCGAATGTCAACGGTGGCGTCGGCACTTTGAGCGCTGGCCGTGACGGTGAGGTTGCCCCCGCCCAGGACGGTGTTGCCAGCGTAGCTGTCGTTGATGTTGAGCGTGGCGTCGGACGAGGCACCGTAGGCGGTGACACTGATGTCGCCGGTGATCGTGACGCCGTCCACGCTGTTGTAGCTCTCGGTCTGCAGGTACAGGCCGGCGCTGGCACCATTGGCGTTGGCGGTGACATTGATGTTGGCCACGGTACCGCTGGCGTTGCGGATGTCGGCGCTGGCATCGGCGCTCTCAGCCGAGGCCAGGACGGTCAGGTCGCTGCCGATGGCGGCAGCGCCTTCGCGCACCGTCTCCGTCCAGCTGTTCATCACATGGCCGTCACGCAGCACTGTGGTCTCGATGGTCTGGGCCGGCACGGCGGCCACGCCCAGCACGGTATGGCCCGAGCCACTGGTGTTGATGTCGGCCGTGGCATCGGCACAGGCGCCGCTGGCCGTGACGCCAATGGCACCGGTGATGGTGACGTCGCCCACAATGTCGACGTTGGCATTGGCGTCGGCGCTGTCGACGTTGTCGCCGCTGGCGGTGACCGTCAGGCTGGCGGCGGTCACGCCGTCCACGCCGTTATAGCTTTCGGTCTTCAAGTAGAGGCCGGCGTTGCTGGCGTCCCCGCTGGCTTCGACACGAATCTCGTCCACGGTACCGCTGGCGTTACGGATGTCGGCGCTGGCGTCGGCACTGGCGCCCGAGGCCTCGACCGTCAGGTCGGCGCCCACGGCGGCCGTGCCGGGCAGCACGTCGGCGGTCGTGGTGATGGTGGTGATCAGGTGGCCGCCGACGACGGTGTTCACCGCGTTGTAGGTGAAGTCGATCTCCTCGGCCGTACCGGCGACACCCAGCACCACGTGACCCACGGCGTCGCCGCTGGTCCAGTTGCCTTCGGTGTCGCGCTCCCAGTCGAAGCCGTTGACCTCACCATACGCGTGAGCACTTTCGCCTCCGGCCGAGACGGTGATGCTACCGGTGATGGCCAGCTCGGAGCTCGCGCCGTGGTTCCAGAGGTAGGCGTCGGCGCTGTCGTTGCTGCCGGATGCAGTCACCGACAGGCTGGCGACATTCAGCGAGTCGCCGCTGGTCACACCCACGTCGAGGCCGGCGTCGGCGTTTCCGTTCTCGGCGGTGACAGTCAGCTCGTCGGCCTGGCCGCTGGCGTTGTTGAGGTAGGCGTACGCGGTGGCGCCGGTGCTCGCGGTGACGCTGATGTCGTTGGTGGCCGTGGCGGCGCTCGTGCCCAGCACGGTGGCGCCATTGACGTCGGTGCCGTTGACATAGAGGGTCGCCGGATCGAGGGCGCCGTTGGCGCTGACGGTGACGTTGCCGGTGATGGCCACGGTGCTGTCGGCACCGCCATGCACGTCGGCGCTGGCGTGGCCGGTACCGTTGCTGGTCACGTCCACGGTGCTGATCGTCAGGGTGCTCGCATCGGCGACGGCGATGTCCAACGAAGCCGTGCCGTCGTTGGCGGTGACGGCGAGGGATTCGATGTTGCCCGAGGCGTTGCCGATGTTCAGCGCGGCGGTCGCGGCGGCGACGTCGGCCGAGACGGTGACGTTCGAGCCAATGGCCGCGTCTTCGGACGTGGCGGCCACGCCCAGCACGGTAGCGCCCGAGCCGCTGGTATTGATCTCGACGTCGGCACACGAACCGCTGGCGGTGGCCGTCACGCTGATCGTGTTGGTGATCGCCACATCGCCGCTGATGTCGGCGCTGGCGTCGGCATCGGTGCCGGTGGCGGTGGCGGTCAGGCTGGCGGCGGTCACCCCGTCGCCTTCGGTCACCAGGTTCAGGGAAGCGTCAGTGTTGCTACCGTTGCCGCTGGAGGTGATGCGGATCTCGTCCACGATGCCGCTGGCGTTGCGGATGTCAGCGCTGGCTTCGGCGTTTGCGCCGGAGGCCAGGATGGTGATGTCACCGCCGCCGAGCGTGGTGGAGCCGACGTCGTCCGTCCAGTTGTTGATGTCAGCCGAGGCCTGGCCGCCGGCGCCGCTGGCGGTGATGGTGATGTCGCCGTCGACGGTCACGTTGCCGTGGATGTCGGCACTGGTCCAGCCGTCTGCCGTAGTCAGCATCGTCACACTGCCGATGGTGAGGTCGCCGCTTCCGGTCAGCAGGGTCAGGGAGGCGTCGCCCCCGTCAGCGCTGGAGGTCACGCCGATGGCGCCGACTGTGCCGCTGGCGTTGTGGATGTAGGCGTTGGCTTCGGTTTCGCTGCCCGAGGCCACGACGGTGATGTTCGAGCCAATGGCCGCGTCTTCGGATGTGGCGGCCACGCCCAGCACGGTAGCGCCCGAGCCGCTGGTATTGATCTCCACATCGGCGCACGAACCGCTGGCGGTGGCAGTGACGCTGATGTCACCGGTGATCGCCACGTCGCCGGCAATGTCGGCGCTCGCGTCGGCATCGGTGCCGGTCGCAGCGATCGTCAGGCTGGCGGCACTCACGCCGGCACCTTCGGTGATCAACTCCAGGTACGCGTCGCTGCTGTTGCCGCTGGCGGTGACGTTCAGGGCACCTGCGGTGCCGCTGGCGTTGTAGACGTAGGCTTCGGCGCTGGCGCCGCTGGCGTTGGCCGTCACGCTGATGTTGCTGCCCACGGCCTCGTCTTCGGAGGTGGCAGCCACACCCAGCACGGTGGCCCCGGTGGGGCCGTACTGGTTGATGTAGGCGTCGGCCACGGCATCGGTGCCGCTGGCCGTGACCGTGATGTCGCCGGTGATGGCCACATCGCCGTTGATGTCGGCCTGGGCATCGGCAGATTCAGCGCTGGCCGTCACGGCCAGGCTGGAGGCCGTCACACCGGCGCCTTCGGTCTGCAGGTACAGATAGCTTTGGGCATCGATGCCGCTGGTCGAGACGCTGATGTCATCGGCCGTGCCGCTGGCGTTGTAGATGTAGGCGTTGGCGTTGGCGCTCTCGGCGCTGGCCGTCACACTGATGCCGCTGCCGATGGCCGCGTCTTCGGAGGTGGCAGCCACGCCCAGCATGGTGGCGCCGGAGCCGATCGTGTTGATAGACACGTCGGCCGAAGCATCGAGCCCACTGGCGGTGACGTTGATGCTGCCGGTGATGGCCACATCACCCGTGATGTCGGCCTGGGCGTCGGCAGATTCAGCGCTGGCCGTCACGGCCAGGCTGGCGGCGGTCACGCCGGCGCCTTCGGTGACCAGATCCAGGTACGCGTCGCCGCTGTTGCCGCTGGCGGTGACGTTCACCGCACCTGCGGTGCCGCTGGCGTTATGGATGTAGGCGTTGGCTTCGGTGTCGCTCCCCGAGGCCAAGACGGTGATGTTGCTGCCCACGACCGCGTCTTGGGACGTGGCGGCCACGCCCAGCACGGTGGCGCCGGCGCCGGTCATGTTGATGTCGGCGGCGGCGTCGGCGGATTGCTCGGTGGCATTGACGTTGATGTCGCCGGTGATGGTCACGTCGCCGCTGATGTCGGCACTGGCGGTGGCGGACTCGTTGCTGGCAGTCACCGTCAGGCTGGCCACTTCCAGCTGGGCATCTTCCTTGACGTCCAGGTTGAGGTGGGCGTCGCCGCTGTAGCCGCTGGTCGTGACGCTGACCGCGCCCACGGAACCGCTGACGTTGATCATCGTGGCACCTGCATCCGAGCTGGAGCCGCTGGCAGTGACGCTGATGTCGCCGCCGCTGAAGGTGTCGGTGCTGCTGGCGTCGGCAAGCGTGAGGTGGGCATCGGCCGACTCGGCGCTGGCGGTGACGTTCACGTTGCCGTCGATGGCGAGGTCACCGGAGATGTTGGCCGAGGCGCTGGCCAGGGTCGCGCTGGCGAGCACATTGACCGCGCCGGTGTTGCCGCTGACGTTGCTGATGGTGGCGCTGGCGTCGGAGCTGGCGCCGCTGGCGGTGACGCTGATGTCGCCGCCCTGCATGTTGACTTCGCCGCTGGTGCTGTGCAGGCTCAGGGAGGCGTCGGCGCTGGCGCCGGCGGCCACGACGCTCAGGTTGCCCTGCACGTCGCCGCTGAAGTCGATGTTGGCGTTGGCCGTGGAATCGGCGCTAACGCCCACGTCGCCGCTTTGCAGCGTGAAGGCGCCATCAACAGAGTATTCGTCGCTCGTGAATTCTGCGTACAGGTCCATGCTGCCGCGTAGGGCGGTCTGGGTGTCGGTGTCGTAGAACGCCGTCTTCATCTCTTCGATGGAGCCCGCCGACATCACATTGTCTACGGCGGCGTGGAAGAAGGTCTCCAGGTCGGCCTCGGCGATCGGGTCGGCGGTGCTGTCGCCGTAGACGACGAAGTAGCCGAAGTCATCCACGGCGGACAGGCCGCTAATGAAGAAGTCTTCGGTGTCCGTGTCGTCATCGAGCGTGGCAGCGCTCACACCTGCGTCGGCCTTGTAGATGAAAACTCGGTTGATCGACGGGTCATCACCATAAGTACGGATGACGATGGCCTGGTAGCCGTTGTACTCGGCGAGCGTCAGCGTGTCCTCGCTGCCGCTTCCGTCGGAGCCTGTTTCGCCGGTGACGGTGAAGGTGTCCGAGGTGTTGCCCTTAACCAGCATGCCAAAGATGCTGTCCTGGTACACGGCCACGTTCTGGCTGCCCGTGCCGAAGTTGTCGTCTGCCACTGTACCGCTGTAAGCGACGGACGTCGGGTAGATGTCTGCGGAGACGGTGTCCAGGGATACGGCCAGGTCGTACTCGGCTTTGGTCCAGGCACCGATGTAGTTGCCGTCGTCATACTGGTCGCTGCCACCGTCTTGGATGTAATTCCGCCAAGACGACCCCCCGCCGGAAACGGTACCTACGTCGCCGTCGGCGCGAACGATGACCTCGGTCAGGGTGCCGGTAGCGCTGGAGAGGGTCAGGTTCGCGGCGGAGCCGTCACCGGCCGATTGCACGAGCACGTGCGCGTGCTGCAGGCTCAGCGCGTCGGCGCCGTCCGTCGGCTCGACCGTCAGGTCGGCGCTGCTGCCTTCGCCCTGGGTCAGCACGGTGATGTTGCCGATGGGGCCGTCGTTCTGGATGGTGTCCACGCTGTCGATCTGCGTGGCCTGGGCGTTGCCGTCTTCGGTGTACCAGATGGAGTACACGGCGGGACCGGCGCTCCCGGTCTGCAGGGCCAAAGCCTCGGCTTCGACGGTGGTGATGCCGTAGATGGACTGCAGATCAGCGGCGCTGGTGAGATCGAGCGTGGTCTCGGAGTCGTAAGCGTCGGCGGCGGCCTGCGCCAGGGTGTCCAGCGCGTCGGCAATGGCCTGCTGCACGTCGGTGCCGGCGGCCTGGGCCTTGGCGATGGCCTCGCCCATGATCTTGGTGACGTGGCCGTTGAGGTCGCTGGTGAAGAACTGGACGTTGGCGCCCTGGCCTGCAAGGCCGGAGTCGCCGTCGAAGGCGAAGGCGGCCTTCAGCTCGGTGACGGCGGCATCGATCTGCGCCTGGGTAGGCGCCGTCACGCCCTGCGAAGCCAGGTAGGCCGTGACCAGCGAACTGACGGCTGTGACGTAAACGCCCACAGCGCCCTGGGTCATGGTGGAAGCGGCGGTGTAGGTGCCGCTCCAGACGAAGTCGTCGCCGCCGCCGAGCACACCGTTAGCGCCGACGTCGATGGCCACGCCGGTGGCGGCACCGCCGTTGCTCAGGGTGATGGTGTCGGCCGAAGTGAAGTAGGTGATGTCGCCATTGGCGGCCTTGCCGACCAGGCGGTCCAGGCTGGTGGCCACGATGGTGCCCGTGCCGCCGAGGCTGGAGAAGCGGCCGAGGGCGTCGGTCTTGGTGATGGCCTCGCCGGCATCCCACATGCCGTTGCCATTCGCGTCACGGAAGACGATCGCATTGGTGACCGGGGTGTCGAACACCACGCCGGAGGCGCCCGCAGCAGGCGTCCCGCCGGTAGCGCCAGACCCGCCGCTGGAACCGGGCTTGATGCTGCCGATCGCGGCCGCACCACCCAGGATTGCCAGCAAGGGCAGCGCGTCGGACCACTGCCACGCGGCAGCCTTGTCGTCCTTCTCCTCCTTGGCGGCGCCGGCCGCAGCGGCCTCGACCAGCAGCGACTGGCCGCCATGGTCATAGTCCTGCACAGCGGTCAGGATGGCGTCTGCGCGCGCAGCACTGTCCATGTCCTGGGCGGCTTCCTCGCGGCTTGCCTGCAGCAGTTCCTGAGTCGATCTGACCTGGGTTTCGATCTGTTCCCCCTTGGCCACGAGCGGCGCCTGGGCAGAAGCCTCGGCTTGCGCTTCAGGCTGCAGGCCCTCGAGGTTCTGCGCAATTTGTTGCGCTTCGGCCTTCTGTTTCGGCGACAGCGTTGCGGTTTTTCCCGTTTGCTTGGCGGCGGTCGAGGTTTTCTTGCTCATGGATGATTCCCAGGTTGTTGCAGTTGACTGCCCTTTGAGCGACCTGCACTGCGCACAACATGGCGCACCATAGGCCGCTCCTTAAAGAGCCTTGGGGACATTCTTATTTAGCATTTTTATCAGCGCCATAGTCGAATACTCACTATTTCTCACATTTTTCATATCTGTCATTTTTTTCCAAATAAGGCTAAGATTCGCTTGCTGAAGCCATCCGATGGCAGTTGCTGATCGCGTCCCTGATCCGCCGCTGTACTTGGAAACTTTTGTGAATGTTCAATTGCAGCCTCTGGATTTCAAGTAAATGGTCACTTCGGTAGGAGTTCGTCGCTACACGGTCGCGCTGGTAGAGGACGACGAGGACCTGCGCGCCACCTTGGTCAACTTTTTCGAGTTGTCCGGTCTGGATTGCTGGAGTGTGGGTTCGGCAGAGGATTTCTACGTGGCCCTGCTCAAACGGCGTGCGGATCTGGTGGTCATCGACGTGGGCCTGCCCGGCGAGGGCGGCTTGAGCCTGTTACGGCGCTTGTCCGAGCACAGGCTGCCGGCCATCATCCTCTCGGCCCGCGGCCAGACGACCGACCGCATCGAGGGCCTGAATGCCGGGGCCCTGCAGTACTTCATCAAGCCGGCTGACCTGGACGAGCTGGTAGCCGGCATCCGATCCCTGCTGTCACGCCTGTCCGAGGAGGCTACGCCTACGGTAAAGCTGGGCTGGCGTATCGAGCGCGATTCCGCCACGCTGATCACGCCTGGCCAGGAAAGCATCCCTCTGACCAGCCGCGAGCTGGACCTGATGCAAAGCCTGCTGCGCACACCCAACCAGCTGGTGACCAAGGCGGAATTGCTGCGGGTGACCAACCAGCACCCGGATGCGGATTTCCATCGCATCGAGTCCGCGCTGCAGCGCCTGCGCAAAAAGACGTTCGAGCTGACCAACCACACCTTGCCGATCCGTTCCGTCTTCGGCAAGGGCCTGGTCTTCGCGCAGTAGCTCAGGCCTGCGCCGGGGGCGGGATGCGCAGATGGAAGACGCTGCCGCCGCAGTAGCTGTTGACCACTGTGACCTCGCCGCCATGCAGCCGGGCGATCAGGCGCGTCACGTAGAGCCCGAACCCGAAGCCACCGCCTTCGTCGCTGTGGCGCCCGCGCTCGAAGGCCCGGAAGATCCGCGCCCGGTCCGCTGGCTGAATGCCCGGCCCGTCGTCGCTGACGGCAATGAGCAGTTCGTCGTCGATTTCCGCGGCGATGATGCGGATGCATCCCCGCCGTGAATATTTGGCGGCATTGTCGACAAGGTTGGAAATGGCAATGCGCAGCAGGGTCGGGTCTACCTCATAACCGCCCGGCGCCAACGAGGTGTCGACCTGGATGCGCTGCTGGTCGTTGAGGACTACGAGCTCGCTGGCCTCCCTGACAAGTTCGGCAATGCAGACCTTCTGCGCCTCCAGCACGAAACCACCAGCCGACAGGCGTTCGTCCACCAGGCAGTTGTTCACCAGCGAAGTGAGGCGCTGTACCGCGCTGCGGATCTGCCTGGCACGCTGGACTTGTACGGCTCCATCTGACGAGGGAAAGCGCACCTGCGTCGTCGCCAGGTTGTCGACGATGGCGAGCGGCGTGCGGAATTCGTGGCTGATCATGGCAAAGAACTGTCGCTGTTCAAGCAGCAGGCGATGCTCGGCGTTCAGGGCGTGCCGCAGCGTACTCTGCGTACGCAGCAGTTCGGCCGTGCGCTCCCGCAGGTGCTGCTGCAGCGTATGCCCCTCCACCAACGCCGCCCGCAGGGTCTGCACCTGTTGATCGCGCTCACGCGCACGGTTGCTGCGCAGATCGAGGACCTTCACGATGGCGACGATCGCCAAAGCCACCGGGTTCACTACACTCCAGGTGGTGAGCAACACGTCTTCGGCTGGCAGCCAACCGAGCCCTGCCCAACTGGTCATCACCATGAGCAGCAATGGCAGGCCGAGGGCCAACGCCGAGACCAGGCGGCTCACTGTGGGCTGCTTCATGCCGCGAAGCGATGCCCACACGCCCAAACCGAGCGCAAGGATAGTGATGCCGCGAGCCAGCCAGAGCGCCGGGACCTCAACGTTGAGCGCGATACCCAGCGGTGTCAGAGGTACGAGCAGGCCCAGGCCCAACATGAGGCGGTCCAAGCGACGCTTGGCCGCATCCTGGGCAAATACCTCACGCACGACCCAAGTCGATGCCGCCAAAGCGCCCAGGTTGAGCAGGCCCATCTGATAGCTGGCCAGGTCCTGCGCCTCTGGGAACAGGTACTGCGCCACCTGTCCATGACTCGCACATTGCTGCAGCCAGGCGACGAGCCAGACCAGCGCTACCGCAAGCAGCAACCGGCTACGCAGCAACCGGGCCGCCAGCAGCAGCTGCGCCGTGATGACGAGGCTGGCGCCGCTGAACAAGGCAAATACGGCAAACGACCAACCCATGTCCTCGCCCATGCGCTGGTGTTGTGCGCTTTCGGCCAACGCGGGCAGACAGGAAAGGTACAGCGCCCCCACGAGCCAGCGGCGGCTTGCCACTCCTGCCGGTTGGCAGGCTATTGCCCTCATGGCGCGCTCCGTGGTCCTGTAGGTCAGCGCTCGCCCAGGGACTCGGTCACCGTCTTGACGACGGGTTTGGCCAGATAGCGCAGCACGGTGTTGCGGCCGGTGATGATATCGGCAGTGGCCGTCATGCCGGGCTGGATCTCGAAGTTCTGGTCCGGACGTCCGGAGAAGCTGCGACCTGTGGTTTTGATCTGGACCCGGTAGTAGGCCTGCTCGCCCTGTTTGAGGTCTTCGGTCAGTGTGTCGGCGCTGATATAGCTCACGCTGCCCTTGAGCGTGCCGTAGATGGTGTAGTCGTAGGCGTCGATCTTCACATTGGCCGGCAGGCCAGGCTTGAGGAAGGCGATATCACCCGGCTTGACCTTGACCTCAACCAGCAGCACGTCCTCGATGGGCACGATCTGCATCACTTCCTCGCTGGGTTTGAGCACACCGCCCAGCGTGGTAACCCGCACGTTCTTCACGACGCCATTGGTGGGGGAGTAGATTTCGATGCGATCGAGCTGGTCCTTGCGCTGTAGCAAGGTCTGCTCTGCCGAGGCCAGGTCTTCTTCCACCTTGCCCATTTCGGCCTGCGTATCCTGCAAGTACTTGTTGCGCTTGTTGGTGATCTGGGACTGGATATCCGCCACCTGGCGCTGAAGCCGCAGGACGTCGGCCATGCTGACATCACCGGTCTTGAGCAGGGGCTGGGTCATCTCCAGCTCCTTGGTCGCCAGCGCCTTCATTTCGGTGAGGGTGCGAATATCTTCGTTGATGGCGTTCTGGCGCTTTTGCAGAAGCGCACGCTGGTTTTGTTGGAACTGCGGATAGCCCTGCAGTTCGGATGAGAATTGGAGCCTGTCGCCGTAGATCTCAGCCTGCAGGCGCGCGCGCGCGGCACGCAGCGCCATGGTCTTGCCCTGTGCCTCGCGGTAGGCCGTCTCTACCTTGGTCGGGTCCAGACGGGCCAGCAACTGGCCCTTGGTGACATGGTTGCCTTCGCGCACCGGCATTTCAAGCAGGATGCCACCGTCCAGCGACTGGATGATCTGGGTTCGCGAGCTCGCAATGACCTGGCCTTGGGCGCGGGTGACCTGTTCGATTTCGGAAAACCCCGCCCAAGCAAGGAAGGCGAGGACGACCAGCGCAGTCAGCCAGAGAGTGACGGGTGCGGGTTGACCGTCGGCGTCAACGGGAGTGCGCTGTAGCCAGCGTTGCCAGAATTTCATGCCGCCGCTCCCAAGGGAATGTTTTTGATATCGGGACGCACCTGAGCCGCTGACAGGCGAGCCATGATCTCCTCTCGCGCGCCGTCGAGGACAATGCGGCCGCGGTCCATGACGATTACGCGGTCCACCAGATTCACCAAAGCGCGCTTGTGAGTAACCATGACGATCACGCTGCCCTTGGGCATGTTGGCAAACAGGTTGCTCATGACATGCGCCTCAAGTTCGGCGTCCATGGACGCGGTGGGTTCGTCCAGAAGCAGCACCTTGGGCTGCGCCAGGAGCATGCGCGTCAGGCCCACGACCTGGCGTTGTCCGCCTGAGAGGCCGCGGCCGCCTTCCGTGATCGGCAAGCCCAGCCCGGCCGGATGCTCCTTGACGATGCGATCCAAGCCGGTTTTTCGGGCTGCGGCGAGAATCTGGCCGTCGGTGGGTGAGGGCAGGCCGATGGTCAGGTTGTCCTTGAGCGTGCCGTTGAACAGCCGCACGTCCTGGGTCAGGTAGCCCACATGCTCGCGCACGAAGTCGGGCGCAAGGTGGGCCATGTCCACATTGTCGAGAAACACCCGCCCCTCAGTGGGACGGTACAAACCCGAGAGCAGCTTGATCAGGGTCGACTTGCCCGAGCCTACGGGACCGAGCACCGCGATGCGCTCACCAGGCCGGATGGCGAGCTGCGCCGGCTTGATGGCCTGCGTGGCGCCCCCATAGGCAAAGGCGGCGCCGTCCAGCGCGAGGCGACCCTCGCACTGGGCAGGGATGATGCGCGACTCGCCCGGCGTGTTGTCGCAGGGCAGGGCCATCATGTCGTCCAGTCCCTTGAGGGCGGCGCGCGCGTGTTGCCATTGCACGAGCAGGCCAGCAATCTGGGCGATTGGGCCCAGCGCGCGATTGCTGATGATGGAGCACGCCATCAGCGCGCCCTGCGTGAGTTGTCCCGTGGTGATGAAGTAGGCGCCCAGCGCGATCATCAGGATGTAACTGAATTGCTGGATGGTCTGCGCCAGGTTAGTTGCCAGGGTCGTCGCGGCACGGATGTTGAGCTCGTAGTCGCCTGCTTCGGCGGTAAGCTTGCGCCAACGGTCCTGCAGCTTCCACTCGCCACCCACCGCCTTGATGGCCTCGATACCGTCAATGGCTTCGATCAGCACCCCGTTCTTCTGGTTGGCCGCCCTGATCTGCTCTTCTGCCGCGTTGGCCATGCGCCACTGCGCGTAGAAGCCAACGGCCAGCGAGATGGGCAGCAGTGCCAGCGGGATAAGCGCCAGCCAGCCCCCGATCAATGCGATCACGACGATGAAGAACACCACAAAAGGCAGGTCGGCCAGCAGGAACAGTGTGGACGAGGTCATGAAGTTGCGCACCAGCTCGAACTGCTTGACCTGGGACGCGAAGGTGCCGATGGTCTTGGGGCGCGCGTCCATCCGGATGCCCAGCACTCGCGAGAAGAACACACTGGAGAGTTCAAGATCGATCTGTTTGCAAATGCGGTCGATCATGTGACTGCGCACCTGCTTCATCAGGAGTTCCAGCAACAATGCCATGGCGGTGCCCACGGTGAGCACCACCAGCGTGGAATAGCCCTGGTTCGGCACCACCCGGTCGTAGACCTGCATGGTGTACATGGAGGCGGCCAGCGCCAGCAGACTCATGAGCGCCGTGGCGAATACCGCTTCAATGAAAACGCGGCTGCGCTTGCGGATGGCGTGCAAGAACCAGTCACGCGCAGTCCTGGGCTGCCGTCCCGTGTCCGGCCCAATGGCCGCGGGACGCAGGCGCAGCACCTGGCCTTCGCCCAGGCGCATCTCGGAAATTTCGCTTGTGCTGCCGTCTGCCCCTTCGGTGGTATAGCCCTTGTGGCTGAGCTGACCGCGCAGGATTTTCACCTCTCGTGCATCGGCGGAGATCCACAGTGCGGGCAGCTCTTCGCGTCGGGGCGCATCCCCGAGCTCTTGCACTTCCGCGCCCGGTAAAGCCGATAGCCACCATTCCCGCGCGCGCAGGGTGCGCGCCATGTCGGCCAGCACACTGCCGCTTGCGGAGGTGGACATCATGGTGAAACGGTGAACTGGCACAGCGTGGCCCTGCAGGCCTGCCAGCCTGGCGAGCAGAGTGGCCAGCTCGGCATCCGCTGCCGCTTGCGTCGCCGCGTTCGACGTCACATCCGGGTGTTCGCTAGGGCTGATCATGGCTGGGCGGTGCTTTCTGAAATGAGAGGGTGATTGGCAGCCACATGGCCGGTGGCCACAGCCACCTTGACGGCAGCCAGGAAGCCGCTCCAGCGCGCATCGGCCAGGGAATACCGCGCTTGCGTGGCCTCGCGCCTGGCGTTGAGCAGCTCCAGCCAGCTCTTGCGACCGACCGGAAACTGCCGCATGAACGATTCGTACATGGCCTGGGTGGCGCCTACCAGCTCGGCAAGCACCAAGGCATCGGCCCGGGTGGTCTGGCTCTGGTTCCAGTCCGTGCGGACTTTGTCGATGAGGTCCTTGCGGGCGGACTCCAGGTTGTTCTGCGCTGCGTCCTGGCGAGCGAGTGCCTCCTGGATCGCGGACTGTGCCGACAGGCCTGCGCCGGGCTGGAAGGTCAGTGCGAGGTAGGCGGTGGAATAGGCCGTCTGTCCGCCGGCGATACGCTCGTACCGTGCCGATAGCGTGGGCCAGTAGACCGCCTTGCGGGTTTCGACATCGGCCTGGGCGGCACGCAGCTCGCTTTCGATGCGCAGCAACGCAGGCGCGTAGGCTACGGCCGCCTTCACGCTGCTCTCCAGTGTCTCCAGTGGCAGCAGGTCGTGAGGCGGAATGGTGAGTTGCGTCACCGTGCGGCCGATAAGCTGTTCCAGGTCGGCTCGGGCGTTGGCGGCCATGTTGCGGAACTGGATGCCCTCCGAACGCGCTTGTTCCAGGCGCGCCCGCGCCATGATCACATCGCTGTCGGGGTTGATCTGGCTGCCGGCGCGTCGCTGGATCAGCTCCAGCAGACGCTGGTGTTCCTTGATGTTCTCTTCGGTCGCCTCCATCCTGAGCTGCAACCGGATCATCTCGGCAAACGCAGAGGCCGTGCGCACCAGGATCTGCTGCTCGGCTTCCAGCAATGCGGCAGTAGCCGCCAGCTTGCGCGCTTCAGAGGCCGCGATGTCAGCGTCGATGCGACCGCCGGCCCACAAGGGTTGGTCCACGCGCACGGATCCGATGGAGTCGCTGCCGGTGTTGGGCTGGGCTGCCGAGGTCTGCACGGACACGCTGGGGAAGCGCTGCCACTCGGATGCGTCCAACCGCTCATTGGCGCCGCGCAGCTCGTTGCGCTTGGCCTGCACGCTGGGGTGATGCTCGACCGCCAGTGCAAGCGCCTCACCGATCCTGAGTTGCGCCTCGGTGGGCCCCGCCAGCAGCAGGCTTGTAGCCAGGCCTGTGACCAGGTACCGCAGGGTCTGGGCAATATGCAGTTTCATGAGTTGCTGTGCGCTTTATGGGCTTGGTCCAAGCTCAAAGTATAAGGTAAATATAGTATAAATGATAAATATATACAAACAACAAAAGTTAGCTTGTGCTTACTTAACAGGATCAACTTTGTGCTGGCAGCTGTGCGGGGCCAACCCACGGTCAGTGCAAACGCCGCTCGCAGCGTCCATGCCAGCGCCACTGAATTAGCAGGGCATACAGGCACAGGGCTGAAAATTTCAGGCCTTTGAATGGCTCGTGACAGATTCCCTGTGATGAAGGGCTGCCACGGCCTGCGCCGCGAAGGAAACCGCAGAGACCTAGAGGAAGAACGTCGGCTGCGTATGGCCGAACTGATGGATGTTGATCTGTCGCTGGGCCCAGCAGAAACGCAGCGGTGACCAGGCGTTGCAAGTGCAGTGGCTACACGCTGGAGGGCATGTGCGCGCAGGTCCAGGAAGATCGAGGGCGTGGGCGCGGGGGGCGGAGTTCCGCTTGCAGCTGCCGCGCCGGCCCGCGCAGCCCGAGGCCTCAGCGCAGTTGGGCCTGGACCCAGCGCGCAATGTCAGCGGCTGAACGCATGGCGCCGGGCTGACGCGCCACC
>Ga0066442_1000194_pt1 | contig 15640 bp, 14 predicted proteins | sample LakWasMet62_LOW9_2_FD_59530 | JGI IMG/M metagenome (GOLD analysis project Ga0066442, IMG submission 59530) | Freshwater sediment methanotrophic microbial communities from Lake Washington under simulated oxygen tension - Sediment Metagenome 62_LOW9 | ecosystem: Environmental > Aquatic >... | reverse complement strand
CCTGGGCCAGGATTTCGGCCTTGGCGTGGGGGGCGATGGCGGGGGTGTCGGTCATGGTCGAGTCAGGCAGATACATGCCAAGAATTGTGCCGCATTGTCGTAAAAGTGCTGGCTGTGCCAGCGAGCGCCATCAAGCTTTGATGGCGAAATCTTCCTTGCTCTTGCCTTTGGTCACCAAGGCCGCCAGCCATTTCGGCATCGACCCGCGTCCGCTCCAGGTCTCCCCCTTGGGGCCCCGATATTTCGCCGCCACCGGACGGCCTGCAATCGGGCTGCGTTTCTTCGCCATGGCTTTCCTGGCGCTCTGTTTGCCAGCGGCCTTGACGCGCACCTTGGCGCCACGGGTCTGGCCCATAGCCTGCTGCAAATCCTTGAGGGAGATGCCGAAGGCCTGCATCTGCTTGAGGATGTCTCCCACCGTCCGGTTGAACTCCCTGGCACGGATGTCAGACGCCTGTTTCTGCAGTTTTTCAATCTGCGTTTGAATATCCACCAGATTCGCCATGCGAAACCCCTCATAAAAAGGCAGGTGCCAGCGGCCCCTACAGATGATCAGGCAAGCTTTTAATCCACAGCTTGATACTACATCGACAAAAGCCGCTGCCCTGCCAATCCAGGCCGGGGCATCGCCCCCGGTCGGCCACAATACGAGGCCATGAAAGTTTTACAGGTCATCACGAAGGGAGAGGCTGGAGGGGCGCAGACCCATCTTCTCGAGGTGTGCCGCGCCTTGCGCGACCAGGTCGACGTCGCCGTCGTGGCCGGAGGGGGTGATGAGGCGGGCGTCTTCGCCCAGCGTCTAGCGGAGCTGGGCATCCGGTTTCACCACCTGGCGCCGATGGTGAATTCGCTTTCGCCCGGGCGCACCCTGCTGGCGGTGCACGCCCTCACACGCCTGCTGCGCCAGCAGCGCCCTGACCTGATCCACGCGCACAGCGGCATGGCTGGCGCCGTGGCGCGCGTGGCCGGCCTGATCACAGGCATTCCCGTGGTGTACACGGTGCACGGCTTCGGATTCAAGCCGCAGGTGCCGCGTCGGCAACGCCTGGCCGCACGCCTGGTGGAGTGGCTGTTGGCCCCCTGCACCGCGCACATGATCTGCGTCTCGGCGTACGAGCGCACCCTCGCCAGGCAACTCCCCCTGGCACCGCGACACATCAGTGTCGTCCGCAACGCCCTGCAAGACCTGCCGCACCGCGCCTCACCCGGCGCCGGTACCATGCGCGTCATCATGGTGGCGCGGTGCGCCCCGCCCAAGCGCCACGACCTCCTGCTGCAGGCCCTGGCCCTGGCCTCGACCCGACTGGGGTATGAAATCCCGGCCACACTCGTGGGCGATGGCCCGCAACTCGGCGCACTGCGGCAACAGGCCAGCGTTTTGGGCTTGCGGCAGGTGAGCTTCACGGGTGATGTGAGCAACGTCCCTGAGCTGCTGGCGCAGCACCATGTGTTCGTCCTGATGTCGGACCATGAAGGCCTCCCCATCTCCATCATCGAAGCGATGCGGGGCGGCCTGCCCATCCTTGGCAGCGACCTGCCCGGCATCGCCGAATTGATCGAAGACGGACAACAAGGCCGCCTTGTCGGACCTCACGCGGAGCTCCTGGCCCAGGCCTTGATAGATCTGGCTGCGCAACCCGCAGTGCGCGGGCGCATGGGTGTCGCTGCGCGACAACGCTACGAGCAGGAATACATGCCGGAGCAAATGGCACGGGGCATCCTAACCGTCTATGCTCAAATCCTGCACCATGAGTAATCCAACCAGCACGGAACGGCAGGCCTTCGCCTCGCCGGTTGCCCGCCGTCAGCGCGCCCAGCTGTCATGGTCACTCACAGGCCTGCTCTGGATTGCCTGCGCCTACGCCCTGGGCCTGTGGTTCCAGCAAGAGCAGTGGGTGACGCGCCAGTTCCCCATCACGATCCTCTGGTGTGTCCTGCCCTATCTGCTGGCCTCGCACTGGCTCTATCGCGGCGCCGGCGTGCCCCTGGCCGAACGCGTGGGGCTGCTGATCATCACGACGGGCCTGCCTTTCCTGCTCACGCCCCTGGGCTTCGCCTTGCTGCAACAGCCCTACTCCCGAGGCGCCGTGCTGCTGGTCTATGCGCTGTCACTGGCCTGGTTTGCGCTGGGCGAACGCCGGCACCGCCGGCTGCATGTGCCACGGCTGGCCTGTCTGGACAGCAGCATCTCCGAACGCCTGCGCCTGCTGATAGGCGACACCTCCTTCAACCGACGCGCCGTCGAACTGGTGTCCTGGCCTGGCAAGACGGGCCTGCCCCTGCCCGAACTGGGCACGCTGGATGGCGTGGTGGTCGACACAAGCGCCCCCAGCAGCGAGGAACGCAGTGAAGTGCTCAGCCAGCTCAAGCTCGGGCATGTCCGGCTCTACAGCGTCGACTCCCTGGCCGAGATGCTGACCAGCCGCAAGATGCTGCCCTCCCACGAAAACGAGCTCTGGCAGCTCGACGGCAATCCGGCCTACGACGTCGTCAAGCGGGTCATGGATGTCTCCGTGGTCGTCGTCAGCCTGCCGATCTGGATGCCCGTCTGCCTGCTCGTGGCGCTTGCGGTCCGGATGGATTCCTCCGGCCCGGCCCTCTTCAACCAGCAGCGGGTGGGGCTGAACGGCCGCAGCTTCCGGCTCTGGAAATTTCGCAGCATGCAAGCCGCCCCGGCACAGGCGAGCGCCAGCTTCGCCCAGCAGAACGACCCGCGCATTACCCGGGTCGGCCGTTTCATCCGCCGCACCCGGCTGGACGAGCTGCCGCAGCTCTGGAACGTGCTCATCGGGGACATGAGCCTGATCGGTCCGCGCCCCGAACAGACGCAGTTCGTCGAGAGTTTTTCCCGCCGGATCCATGCCTACCCCTACCGCCATCTGGTGCGCCCCGGACTGACCGGCTGGGCGCAGGTGCTGCAGGGGTATGCAGGCAATGACGCGGAAACCTCCGTCAAACTGAGCTACGACCTGTATTACGTTGCCCACTACTCGGCAGCGCTGGATCTGCTGATCGCCTACAAGACCGTGCGCATCGTTCTCAACGGCTTCGGAGCCCGTTAGGCCTTCATCGCACGAACGCGTCCGCCGGCAACGCGGGCGAGCGCCGCTACTGCTCGGACAGCCAGGCCTGGAACATCAGCACGTCCCACAGGAGATACTGCCAATTGCGTTGCCCCGAGAGATGCTCGTCCCAGGCGGCACGCACCATGACCGGATCAAAAAAACCCTCCTGCCGCAGCCTGGATGGGTCCAGCAGGTTTTCCGCCCAGTCTCGCAGGGGGCCGCGCAACCAGCTGTCCAAGGGGACGCCGAAGCCCATCTTGGGACGCTCGATCAGTTCACGCGGGACGTAGCGGTACAGCACTTGCCGCAAAAGCCATTTACCCTCGCCTGCGCGCAGCTTGTAATGCAGGGGCAGTTGCCAGGCGAACTCCACCACCCGATGGTCCAGCAGCGGGACACGGGTTTCCAGGCTCACGCCCATGGCGGCACGATCGACCTTGGCCAGGATGTCATCCGGCAGATAGGCCAGCAGGTCCAGCGCCATCATCTGGTGCACGAAGTCGTCGGTTGATGGCTGTCGGGCCGGATCGGTGAAGACCGTCGGCGGCTCATGTGCGTTCAATACCAGCGCACCTGGATCCGGCCAGTGGCTCACCAGGCCCCGGTAGAAATCGGCCGAAGTCCGCGCCGCCAGGAAGTCCGCCCCTTTGTGCAGCTTGTCCCCGAGCCGGGCCTGTGCCCAGGCTGTCGGCAGCAAGCGCTGCATGGGGCCCAGCAGGCGATCCCAGGCCTGCGGCGGCAGGACCCGGATGGAGCGCGCCAGCATGCCCCGCACACCGGCCGGCAGACGGGATGCATGGCGCCACAGGCGTTGGCCCAGCAGGTAGCGCGTGTAGCCACCAAACAGTTCATCGCCGCCGTCGCCCGACAGACTGACGGTCACATGCTCGCGCGCCAGTTGGCTGACCAGGAAGGTCGGGATCTGCGAGGCATCGGCAAACGGCTCGCAATACAGGGCTGGCAGACGGGGAATCACATCCATGGCCTGCCGGGCCGTGACATAGAGCTCCGTGTGATCGGTGCCCAGGTGGCGCGCCACCGCTGAGGCGTGCTGCGCCTCGTTGTAGTCCGCCTCGTGAAAGCCGATGGTGAAGGTACGCACCGGCTGGCTGCTTTGTGCCTGCATCAATGCCACCACCAGCGACGAGTCGATGCCACCGGACAGGAAGGCCCCGAGAGGCACGTCAGCCATCATCTGCCCGCCAACCGCCTCGCGCAGCAAGGCGTCCAGCCGCCCCTCGGCTTCCCCGGCCGTGCCCGGGAAGGGGCGGGCCAGGCCATCGGCCACCACCTGGCGTGCATCCCAATAGGGGGCCGGTGTCGCTTCGCGCTGTGACCACGACAGGGTCAACAAGGTCCCGGGAAGGAGTTTGCGAATGTCGCGGTAGATCGAGTAGGGCGCGGGCACGGCGTTGTGCCGCATCAGCAGCGCCAGCGCATCGCGATCGACCGGCGCGGCAAACGCGGGATGCGCCTTGAGGGCCTTGAGTTCGGAGCCAAACAGCAGGGTGCCGCCTTGCCAGCCGTAGTAGAGGGGCTTTTCGCCCAGCCGGTCCCGCCCCAGGGTCAGGACCCGCTCCTGCCGGTCCCATACGGCCAAGGCAAACATCCCCACCGAGCGACGGATCGTGCCCTCGATGCCCCAGGCATCAAAGCCGGCCAGCAGGGTCTCGGTGTCCGAGTGGCCGCGCCAGCCAGGCGCCTGCCCGGCCCGGGCCAGGTCCTCGCGCAAGCGGCCATGGTTATAGATCTCGCCATTGAAGGCGATCACATAACGACCGGAGCCCGACGCCATCGGCTGGTGACCGGCCGGCGACAGGTCGACGATGGAGAGGCGGCGGTGCGCCAGGGCGATGCCCGCGGCCTCATCGGTCCAGACGCCCGCATCATCAGGACCGCGCGAGATGAGCTGATCGGCCATGCCACGCGCATGGCCTTGCGCGCCCTGCATCAGGCCACCAGGTCGGAAGAAGCCTGCCAGGCCGCACATCAGCGCGTCCCTCCCACCAGCCCGGCATAGAGTCGCTCGTACTGGCTGACGACCCCACCGATCTCGAACAGTTCGCTGATGCGTGCACGCGCCTGTTGCCGCAGTTGCTCCATCGCGGCCGGCTCCAGGCTGAGCAGCTGCACGACCTTGTCGGCCAGGGCCTCCATCTCACCGACCGGCACGACCTGACCGGACGGCCCGACGATGTAGGCCGCATCCCCGACATCGGTGGTGACACAGGGCACGCCGCAGGCCATGGCCTCGCCCAGCACATTGGGGAAGGCCTCCCCGTGCGACGGCAGGGCCAGCACGTCCAGCGCGGCCATCAGGCGCGGGATGTCCTGACGCAGCCCGAGCATGTGCACCGCGCCACCCAGGCCAGCTGTCGCAAGGGCGGCGGACAGTTCGGGATTGGCTGCATCGACACCCATGCCGACCAACACGAAGTGGGCTGCGGGAACCTGCTGCCTGATGCGTTTCGCCGCCTGGATGAAACCGGTGTGGTTCTTGATGGGGTCGTAGCGACCCACCATGCCGATCAGGGGCGCGTCCGGGGTCAGCCCGAGCTCCGCGCGAACCTCGTGGCGCATGCGCTGATCCGGCACAAAACGCGACAGGTCGAAACCATTCGGGATGACCATCATCTTGCGCGGATCGTATCCCCGCTGGACGTGCACACGCGCAGCAACCTCCGAACAGCTGACGATCTTGAGGGGCAGACGTGTCGACAGGCAACTGGAGAGGTACGCCATGGCCCGTGTCGTCCACCGGGTCTTGTCAGGGTCCAGGTTCGTATTCCGGATGCCCCAGACCACACACCGCAACCCGGCCCGCCATGCCGCCAGCCCTCCGAGCAGATCGGCATGGTACATCCAGGTCTGCACCACATCCGGGCGCAGCTGGCGCAGCTGGCGCGCAAGCCGCATCAGGCGCCAGGGAGCGGACAAGGAGCGCCGCAGGCCCAGCACCTCGACCGGAATGCCAAGCCCCCGAATGCGCACGCCCATCTCACCCAGGTTGGTCAGGGAAATGACGTGGGGTTCGAAACGGTCACGATCCAGCCGCTCCAGCAACTTGAACATCATCATCTCGGCCCCCCCCGTGGAAAGGCCCGTGATGACGAAGGCGACCTTGATCTTCATGCCACCCGCCTCACGCAAACCGGACAGGCGCGCCGAAGAAACGCCTGGCACGCCGGCCTTCCGATGCGCTCAGTGTGCATGCGGCTGTTTCGCAAAAACAAATTCGTTGCATCCATGCCGCCCGCCGCAGGTTTTCAGCTTGATCAAGCCATACCCTCTGTCCCGGTAGAAATCGAAGATCTGCTCGGGACGGGCGACTTCAAACGGATAACCGCCCACCCAGTCGATCATGTCATGCCACAGCGACATCCCCCGTTCGAGAGGCGGGCGGCCACTCAGGCTGCGCACGACATGACGCAAGCCGAAGAGATAGGGCATGTGGAACAGGATGACGAAAGGCCGTGCCCAGACGTGTCGGGCGTATGACTTCTTGACCGCCGACCAGTACCGGCTGATCCAGCCCTGGTCGTTGTAGATGGCCAGGAAAAGCATCCCCCCCGGCGCCACCAGGGCATCAACGTTGGACAAGGCCTCCCACATCGAACCCGTGTGGTGCAGCACGCCCCAGCTGTAGACCACATCATGCTGACCCAGGCGCGACAGATAACTGCGGGCCAGCACCGAGCCCTCGTCTATCACCCAGCCTGGATCCTGCGGAAAATGGCGCCGTTTCAGCTCATGCGTGCAGGCCACCGATTGCGGGTCAAAATCAAAAGACCGGACCTCGGCACCCAGTCTTCGCGCCGCCAGGCTGAACAGGCCCGATCCGCTGCCCGCATCCAGAAATCGCGTCCCGGCCAACGAGTCCCTGCCGAGATAGTCACGCAATGACTGCTCGGCCGCCGCAACCCGCTCCTCGTGCATACCCTTCAGAAAACGCGTCCAGTTGGCACCGAACCCGAAACGTTTTCCCGTCAGGATTTCTGTCTTGTGATCTTCAATCATTGCTGCACGACATGCTGTATGGGCAAGCTTCTCGCCTGCCAGATCCATTGGATATCAACGCCGCCGCGCCGTCATGACCGGCGACAGCCCCGGCCTCAAGGCCCGCCCCAGAGAGCCTGTTCAGTCCGTTGCAGCATGCGCGGAATCGAGAACATGGACTCGACCCGTTCGCGCACCCTGACCTTCAGCTCCGGCTCCCGCCCCATCCTGTCCAGCATCGTCTCCAGACCGCGCGCCAGGGCCTCGGGGTCTCTGGGGGGCACCACTTCGCCCCAATTCTCGACGATCCGGGCCGCATCGCCCACACGGGTCACGACACATGGCACGCCGCACGCCATCGCCTCACCGACAACGTTCGGGAAACCCTCCCCGAAAGCCGAAGGAAGGCAGAGCACGTCGCAAGCGCCATAGACCGCAGGCATATCCTGTTGCGGCCCAGCCCATGTGATGCGCCCATCCAGGCTCAGTGCAGCGGCCATGGACTGGAGGCCCGCGAGGTGCGCCGGCAGGCCAGTCCCGACACACAACAGATGCACATCACGCCCTCGCCCGACCAGCCTGGCCGCGGCGCGCAGGAAGTTCGCGTGGTCTTTCATGACGTCCAGTCGCGCCACCACCGCAACCACAGGCTTGCCCACGGGAATAGACCACCGGTTGCGGAACTCCCGGCCTGCGGCAGCATCCGGCTGGAAGCGATCGGTATCGATGCCATTTTCTATCACGCCCATGCTGCGCACCGGGAATCCGCGCTGGATGGCCCACTGTGCCCCGGCCTGCGAATTGGCAATCACCCGATCGGCACAACGGCTCATCCTGGATTCGATCAAAGGAACCAGGCGGGCAAGCCAGTCGTAGTGCCGCATCTCGACTCCGGCGGCACGAATGCTCCAGACCATGCGCGGCGAACCGACGCGAGGTTTCGCCAGACACGCAAGGATGTTGGGCAGATCAAGAAAGGAGTAGATCACCTCCGGACTCAGGCGCCGCAGCAAGGCCCTCAGCCGCAGGAAAAACCCCAGGACATCCCAGCGCCCGGACTTGTCCAGGTAATGCACTCGAACCGGGCTGTCGGCCAGCTCCGTCTCCAGCAGGCCCCCCCGATAAAACAGGATGACGTGGATCTCATGGCCTCGATCCGCCAGGCCACGCGCCAGGGTGATCAGCTGCCGCTCTGCGCCGCCTTGATCGAGCTTGCGTGCAAGCAGTGCCAGTCCAGCCATCTATGAAAGAAAGTCGTTGGATTGTGGAATCAGCAGCATGCGGCGGCCTCTCAAGCGGCCCCGGTCTTGTGAAAGACAAACTGGTTGCACCCCAGGCCGCCGGCACAGGTCTGCAATTTTTCCAGCTGGAATCCCCTGGCCTTGCAGAAAGCAAAGATCTGCTCGGGCTTCGCCACTTCGAAAGGATAACCACCGATCCAGTCCACCACGTCATGCCAGGCCGACATCCCGCGCGATGACTTGTAGCCCCGCCATGACCGCAATGGCTGGCCTTTGAGTGTGTCCTTGATCACGGCGATGGTCCACTGACGGATCAATGTATAGATTTCCAGCGGCGCACGCAGCCATCGGTGTTTGTTGTACAACACCTTCAGGCGCGTCCACCGGCGCGAAGCCCCGCCCTGATCGTTATAGATGGCAATGAACAGGATGCCTCCCGGGCGGGCAAGGCCGGTCACATTCCCGATCGCCTGCCACATGGCCCCGGTATGGTGCAGAACGCCCCAGCTGTAGACGACGTCGAACGCCCCCAATCGGCTCAGGTAGTCCGCATCCAGCACCGAGCCCTCCTCGACGGTCCAGTCCGCATCGTCGGCAAAGTACCGTCGTTTGAGTTCGCGCGTGCAGGCGACCGACATCGGATCGTAGTCAAACGAGACCACCTTCGCCCCCAGGCGCCGCGCCGCCAGACTGAAAAGCCCCGAGCCACTGCCGGCATCGAGAAAGGATCGGCCTCGCAGGGTCTCGACGCCCAGCATCTCCCGAAGCGATCGCTCCGCCTCGGCGATCCGGTCGTCGTCCAGAACGCTCAGAAAACGCGTCCAGTTGGCACCAAACGCGAATCTCTCGCCGTCCTTGATTTCATTTTCGTGCGTCAGCATTCAACAGCTCTCCGAACAGGACTGCCCATTTTTTTTCTATCTTGTCGATGGCATAACGCTTCTTGACGTCATGGGCGGCCATCGCCAGCTTCCCGCGCAAATCTCCATCCGACATCAGGCGCCCCATCGCTGCGCTCAAGCGCCCGGCATCGCCGCGGGGGACCAGCAGGCCATTGACCTCGTGATCAATGATATCCCGCGGGCCCGTATCGCAATCGAAGCTCACTGCGGGCACCCCGTACATCAAGGCCTCGAGCAGCGTGTTCGGGAATCCCTCGAAACGGGAACTCATGACGTACAGATCCGCCCGCTGATACCACAGGGGCATGTTGCCCGCCCGGCCCGGCAAATGGATGCGCCCGGCCAGCCCCGCAGCATCGATCCGGGCCTGCAAGCGATCACGTTCCGGGCCGTCCCCCAGGATCACCAGATCCCAGTCGCGATGAGCAAGGGCCTGCATGGCAAACGCCTCGATCAGCCAGTCAAAGCCTTTCTGGACTTCCAGGCGCCCCACCGCCAGCACGAGCCTCCGGTGGGCCGGGAAAATGGCATCCGGCTCTATCCGGGGCAACAGCTCCGGCAAGGGCCAGTTAGCGGCATTCGGGATCACATCGACGCGCCTGGCCTTCGTGTTCTTCCGGATCCAGTCGGCGCTCTCCTGCGTCAGGGCAACCACCGCCGACAAGGCACCGTAGCTGTAACGGCGCAGCGTCTCCCAGAGGGATCCCAGCGGATGCTGGGGCGGATGGATACGCTCGCAGCCGATGGTGCCCAGCCCCCGCAAACCCAGCGCAGCCCAGGCCAGGCTGATGCTGGATTCGGTCATCATGGCGATGGCGATGTCCGGCTGGCGCTGCTTGAGCACCCGTCTCAGCCGCCAGATTCGACGCAGATTCTGCACCAGGCCGGCGAGGCGATTGGCGCTCTGCCTGGCCAGATCGAGCTCGATCCGCTCCACGGCGGGATCCAGCACATAGGCGTCCCGTGCGCATCGTGCCACCGTGACGATCGTCACGCCCCGCCCTTGCTGCACCCAGTGGTTGGCAAGGCTGGCGGTCACGCGCTCCGCGCCCCCCCCGTCAAGCGAGTGGATGAAAAACAGCAGCCTCAAGATTTCCGGGCAGAAAAGAAATAGCTCTCCCCGCCCCCTTTGAGACCGGCCAGGACCAGGCCCTTCTTGATCAACCAGCCCAACTTCCCCTTGAAGTTGAGCGGGCGGTGGTCCCCAAAGTAATGTCGACCCACACGGACAGCCTGGAAACCTTGCGTCAACAAAGCCTCGAGACGTCCCTTGTCAAAACTCTGTTGATGTCCCCAGCGATGAAACGGCTTGCCGCAGTGCGGGCACATCACACGCCCCTCCAGAAGGTTTTCGTCCGCCGGCACCGTCCCGATGAACCGCCCGCCCGGCACGAGCACCCGCCCGACCTCAAGCAGCGTGCGGCTCAGTACATCGTCATCCAGATGCTCAAGAACCTCGGACATCACAACCACATCGAACTCGGCGTCAGAAAACGGCATGGCCTGCGAGTAGCCGACCTGCGCCCGATCACCCAAGGGATACTTTTGCCGCAAAGCCTCGATCGACTTGTCGCCTGGATCCAGGCAACTCACCTGGACACCTTTGGCCAGCAGCACGCCCTCCAGCCCCCCGCGGCCGACGCCGATGTTGAGTACGCGACTGCCCGGCAGCAGCCGCTTGGCCAGGAATTCGTACCGTGCACGTGCTTGGGCAAAGGCATCTTCCACATCCTGGTCTGCCTGGAAATAGGCCCAGATTTTTTCCTGATGCATGCTTACTCCGTTGCGGTCGCACAACCTTTGATGAAAAACCCGCCGCCGCCAGACAACTTCACCATCTTTTCCTGCCGCTGCGACAGGAACTCATCGATCGCCTGCGTTGCTCCCGGACAGGTCAGGAAACCATAATCATCGCAAACGAAGATGGCCCCCGGGTTCAGCCTTTCATAGAAAAAGGTGATGCTGTCCAGGGTCGGCTGGTAAAGGTCGACATCGACGTGAACAAACGCGAATCGATGCTCGCGCACCTCGGCAAAACGCGCCGGGATCCACCCCTTGAGCAGAGTGAACCCTTCGAAAGAATCAAGATTGTCCCTGACAGCCTGCTCAGGCGCGGAAAGATCATTCATCTTCCAGAAGTCTCCATCCTGGCTGGTTGGCGCGCTCACCCCCTCGAACGAGTCAAAAATGAAGTGCTCCCGTCGCATGGCAGACCCCTTGTTGGCCTGCAGGATGATTTGGCTGCCGCAACCCAGGTAGACACCACATTCAGCGGTGTCGCCAGGCACCCCCGCTATCAGCCGCGTAAGCTGCTGCAGCGCCAGACGGCGATGCGCATTGAAGCCGTCGCCTTCACCATATTTCTGAAGCACCGAAACCAGGTCAGGGCTTCCAAACCACGTCAATTCGGGCCAGGTCAACCTGTACCCCGGCACAAGGCGATTGGAAAGCCTGGCCAGCGCGCGGAAGCCCAGGCGTTCATCCCTCCTGACCCCCATCAGCAGCAACAACAAGTGGAAAGCGGTCACGACCTTCACAGCGAAGACCTTTTTACATTCTGATCAGAAACCATCAAGAGAAACAAGGAAGTCATGAGCATGAAACCGGTTGACAGCATCAGACCACCCAGTCCCAACCATGGAACCAACACCCAGGCAGCGCCAATCTTGACCCCGAGATTAAAGATGCCCAACGACAGTATCACCCCATACCTGCGCTGGCTCGTCAGGCTGGAGACATAGATCAGCCCGGCCGCATAAAAGGGCAACTGCAAAAGCCCATAGCGAAACAGCTCGGCCACGGCCTTTGTATTTTCTCTGGAAAACCGGCCGCGTTCGAACAGAAGCTCAATCAGCCACGGAGCCAAGGCCCAGCACAGCAAGACCGCACCGCATCCCACGAGGAGCGACCAGAGGGCCCAGCGCTGCACGACCCTTCTCGTTGCGCTCCTGTCCTGCTGGTACGCCCCGGAGAACACAGGCATGGTCGCCCGGGCTACTGCCACCGCAAAAAGCGACAGTATCAAACCAAGCACCCGGTTGGCGTAGGACATCGTGGCGACGGCGCCTTCCCCCAGATGTGCTGCAAAAAACTGGTCGACCAGGGTGGACAAACTCATGACCGCCTGACCGACCAGCACGAGCACCAGCCCTGGCAGAAAGGATGCCCACAAAGGCGAACGTCGATTCAGGCGGGGGGGCCATGGCCACTTGTCAGAAAACGAGGCGGCGAACAGGGCGCATACATGCAACGACACCCCCAGCAAGGAACCCCAGACCAGCGGGGCGATGCCGCCCATCGGGAACAGCAGCAGCGCCGACAGGACGACCAGGGCCGGCACGCCTTCCAGCAGCGTGTTGGAATGCCGCGCAGAGGTCAGCATCCAGACGGACAGGAGGCTGGTGAGAATGCCCAGGGGCAGCAGCCACACCATGACAGGAAACATCTCCAGGGCCAGCCCCCGGGCAGTCTCGGTCAACCCCGACCATGGTGAAGCCAGAACGAGCGGCCCCCCCCACCACGCGAGCGCCAATAACAGCACCCCGCCAAGCAGTGTGCCGCCCAGCAGTTCCGCACGAAAGCCCGCAAGAGCTCCGGGCATCTCCACCCGCGCTCGCGCCGCCAGCGGGATGAGCACAGAGGTCAGGACGCCCATGCTCACGGCCACCGGCCAGTTGACCAGATTCAGGACATAAAGGTAAGCGTCGACATCATCGCCAATGCCATAACGCCAGGCGATGACCATTTCCTTGCCAGCCCCTGCCAGCTTGCCTATGAGCAGAAAAAGGCTGACCCAGAAAAACCCCTTGGCTATTTTCCCGTGGCTCGAGTCCGGGCTGGCCAGATGGCTGCGAACCCGCCGTATCAGACTCATGCACTGCGTCCGATGCCAAAGTACTGAAAGCCCAGTTTGCGCATGCTGGCCGGATCGCAAAGGTTGCGGCCATCGAAGATCACCGGGGTGGCAAGCTGGCGCCGGATCTGCTCGAAGCCCGGCGCCACCTGGCGCTCAGCCAGCACGGCCGCGATCTGCTGCGTCACCCGATCGGCGGTTCCGACCGGGACCGTGGACTTGTCGACCACGCAGCGGTACTCCTCCATGTGCATGGCGATGGTGCGGGCCACCTCCAGTACAAAACGCAGATCGGCGCTCTGCACCAGGCCGACATATCCTGCACCGAAGACAGCGATCTTCATGGCGAGTAATAGGTTTTGTACCAGTCCACGAATCTTGCCACGCCCGCTTCCACGGACGTGTCCGGACGGAAACCGACCCAGTCGTTCAGCTCATCGGTGCTGGCCGCCGTGGCAGGCACATCGCCGGCCTGCATCGGCAGGAAATTCTTCTGCGCGTGGACCCCGAGCGCGGTCTCCAGCGCCTGGATGTAGTCCATCAGGGGCGTCGGCCGGTTATTGCCGATGTTGAAGACCCGGTAGGGGGCATTGCTGGTCGCGGGATCGGGGTGCCCGGTGTCAAACCCGGGGGCCGGCTGGGCCGGTTTGTCAATGACACGCACCACGCCTTCGACGATGTCGTCGATATAGGTGAAGTCGCGCACCATCTTGCCGTGGTTGAAGACGTCGATGGGCCGCCCTTCCAGCATGGCCCGGGTGAAGAGGAACAAGGCCATGTCCGGCCGCCCCCAGGGTCCGTAGACCGTGAAGAAACGCAGCCCCGTGGTCGGCAAACGGAACAGATGGCTGTAGGAGTGCGCCATCAGCTCGTTGGCTTTTTTTGTCGCGGCGTAAAGACTGACAGGATGGTCGACATTCTGATGTTCGCTGAACGGCAGCGCCGTGTTCCCGCCGTATACGCTGGAGCTGCTCGCATAGGCCAGGTGCGCCACACCCGCATGGCGACAGCCTTCCAGCATGTTCATGAAGCCCTGCAGATTGGCATCCACGTAGGCATGCGGGTGAGTGAGAGAGTACCGCACCCCGGCCTGGGCCGCCAGATGGATGACCCGTTGCGGCCTGACGGCGGCGAAGAGATCGGCCATGCCCTGACGGTCGGCCACGTCCAGCTTGTGGAAACTGAAGCCCGCCTGACCGCTCAGTCGCGCTAGCCGCGCCTGCTTCAAGGAGACGTCGTAGTAATCGTTCAGGTTGTCGATCCCGACCACACGGTCGCCACGTGCCAGCAGACGCTGGCAGACATGCATGCCGATGAAGCCGGCGGCGCCGGTCACGAGTATTGTCACAGTCGTCCGTCCGCCGCATGCAGCGGCAGCACGCCTTTCACGTCATAAAGCACCGAACCCTGCGCGGCGAGCGCGCGAATCGCTGGCGCGCCCATCGCGACAAACTCGCGGTGTCCAACAGCCAGAATGACCGCCGCGTAAGCCCCCGACACAGGCAGCTCAGCGAGGCATTTCAGGCCGTACTCATGCTCGGCCTCGACCAGATCGATCCAGGGGTCATAAACATCGACCTGCGCACTGTAGCTTTGCAACGCGCGGATCATGTCGATCACCTTGGTGTTGCGCAGGTCCGGGCAGTTTTCCTTGAAGGTCAGGCCCAGGACCAGCACACGGCTGCCAAGCACCGGGATCTTCTTGTGCAGCATCAGCTTCACGACTTGGTCCGCGACATGCCCCGCCATGCTGTCGTTGATGCGGCGCCCGGCCAGGATGACCTCGGGGTGATACCCCACCTCCTGCGCCTTGTGGGTCAGGTAATAGGGATCGACGCCTATGCAGTGCCCCCCCACCAAACCGGGCCGAAAGGGCAGGAAGTTCCACTTGGTCCCGGCCGCCTCCAGCACGTCGAGGGTATCGATGCCCAGCCGCGCGAAGATCAGCGACAACTCGTTCATCAGGGCGATATTGACATCGCGTTGCGTGTTCTCGATCACCTTGGCTGCCTCGGCCACCCTGATGCTGCTGGCGCAGTGCGTGCCTGCCGCGATGATCTCCCGGTAGAGGGCATCCACGGCCTGCGCGACTTGCGGCGTCGAGCCGCTGGTGACCTTCTTAATATCCGGCAGGCGATGCTGCTTGTCGCCAGGATTGATCCGTTCAGGGCTGTAGCCGCAGTAGAAGCCGTTGTTGTATTTCCTGCCGGAGTGCTGCTCCAGCACGGGCACGCAGACCTCTTCGGTGGCGCCGGGATAGACGGTGGACTCGTAGATGACAACAGACCCGTCGGACATCACCCGACCCACCGTTTCGCTGGCCCTCAACAGCAAGGCCATGTCGGGCCGGTTGGCCTTGTCCACCGGCGTCGGGACCGTCAGGATGAAAACCTTGCAATGACGCAGCTCGTCAGCACTGTCGGTGTAGCGCAAGTGCCCGGCCGCCTGCAATTCATCGGACGACATTTCCAGCGTGCTGTCCCGACCGGCCCGAAGCTCTGCGATCCGCCGCGCGTTGATGTCGAAGCCGATCACGGAACGCCGTTTGCCGAATTCGACGGCCAGTGGCAAGCCGACATACCC
>Ga0066442_1000182_pt1 | contig 16339 bp, 12 predicted proteins | sample LakWasMet62_LOW9_2_FD_59530 | JGI IMG/M metagenome (GOLD analysis project Ga0066442, IMG submission 59530) | Freshwater sediment methanotrophic microbial communities from Lake Washington under simulated oxygen tension - Sediment Metagenome 62_LOW9 | ecosystem: Environmental > Aquatic >... | reverse complement strand
TGTATTGATGATTATTGATGATGACCCGCTAATCACTGATACCTTACATTTTGTGTTGAGTAAATATTTTGAAGTGTGTGTGGCAGAGTCGTACACGCAATTGAAAAGCTTGCTGCAACAGTTAGATTCTCCCCCTGCCTTGGCTTTGGTTGACTTGGGCTTACCGCCAACGCCACATACCCCCGAAGAAGGCTTTAAAGTGATTAGCGCGCTGCTAACACACTCGCCCACCATTAAAATACATGTGCTTTCAGGTCAAAGTGATGACGTGAACGTGAAGCACGCGCTGACATTAGGTGCGGTAGACTTTATTGCCAAGCCTTGCGATGTAGAAAAGCTTAAAGACATGTTGCTGAACGCGCTCAAGGTGCAAGACGTTGAGTTGAACGAAATGCGCGTGGAGCAAGAAAATGGCGGCTTGCTTGGCAATAGCTTGCCTATCCAAGCCTTGCGTATGCAGATTCGCCAATTTGCAGACTCTCCTTTTCCAGTGTTGATTGAAGGTGAATCTGGCAGTGGTAAAGAGTTGGTTGCCAGTAGCTTTCATTTTGCCAGCCAGCGTTTGCTATACCCTTATCTATCGGTTAACTGCGCTGCGGTTTCGCCGTTGTTGGCAGAGTCTATCTTATTCGGACATGCGAAAGGCGCGTTTACCGGTGCGGTAGCCGCGCATGCTGGCTATTTTGAAGATGCGGGTGACGGTACCTTATTTTTAGACGAGATTGGCGAGCTGCCACTAGAGCTACAGGCCAAGTTGCTGCGCGTACTGGAAAATGGTGAATATCAGCGCATCGGTGAAACGCAAACGCGTAAAAGCCGTGCGCGCATTGTGGCGGCGACCAATCGTGATTTAAGGGCAGAAGTACGCGCAGGCAAGTTTAGGTCAGATTTATACCACCGCTTGAGCGTATTTACCGTGCATGTGCCACCATTGCGTGAGTTGGCAGAAGATAAGCATTTGCTGCGCGATCACTTTATTGAGTTTTACACCAAGCAAATTGATAAAGCGCCATTCAAGCTGGATGCCAAAGCAGAGGTGCGCTGGTTGGATTATGACTTCCCCGGCAATGTACGTGAGCTACGCAATGTGGTGATTCGGTTAATTGCCAAATACTCTGGTAAAACCGTGAAAGAAAATGAGCTGATTGCTGAGTTCGATTTAAGCGAGCAGCCATCAAGCACCGATACTTTTGACTTTAACGATGATGCGAGCATGACCGCGCAAGCGCAAAAGCATCTGCAGCGCCAAGTGAATGTGAGTCTGGATGCTGTGCTTAAATCTTGGGAGCGTGCTTACATTGATGCTGCCATGAAAATGACGCATGGTAATTTAAGTCAGGCAGCGAAGCTGTTAAATGTGAATCGCACCACGCTGTATAGCCGCATGAACACACAAGAAGACTAATCGTCGCTAGGAAATCACTTGTATTATCCACACTTTGGTTTGCAGCAGCCCCCATTCAAGATTACCCCGAATACAGACTTTTTCTTTTCTGGCGGTAATCGGGGTGCCGTGCTGGATGCCTTGGTGTATGCCATTAGTAATGGCGAGGGCATCATCAAGGTTGTGGGTGAAGTGGGCAGCGGAAAAACTATGTTATGCCGCATGCTACAAACGATACTCCCCGACAGAATCGAAAGTATTTACCTAGCCAACCCCAGTGTAGCGCCTGAAGACGTGCTGCATGCGATTGCTTTTGAACTGCAGCTTGAGTTACCCAAAGATGCTGATCGCTTAAAAGTGATGCAGGCATTACAGGCGCATTTATTGAACCGCCATGCTGAGGGGCGGCAGGTTGTCATCTTTGTAGAAGAAGCGCAAGGTATGCCGCTAGCAACGCTGGAGGAGATTCGCCTACTCTCTAATTTGGAAACCAAGCAGGATAAGCTGTTGCAGATCGTGTTGTTTGGCCAGCCAGAGCTGGATGAAAATTTAAATCAAGAGCAAATTCGTCAGTTGCGTGAGCGCATTACGCACCGCTTTAATTTGAGTCCACTGCAAACCAAAGATGTAGGTGAATACCTGATTTTTAGATTGCGGGCAGCGGGTTATCATGGCCCGCATTTGTTTAGTGATGCCTCGATTAAAAAGCTGTCACATGCAGCGCAGGGCTTGGTGCGCCGCGTTAATATCTTGGCGGATAAAGCATTGCTAGCGGCGTTCGCAGACAATGTCTATCAAGTCACCCCTAAGCATGTAAAAGCCGCAATTCAGGATTCAGAGTTTGCAGAAAGCCTATACGGCCAGCAGTTTGGTCGTTATAAGCGGCTCGCTGAGTGGCTAATTTGCTTGTTGGTAATCTTAAGTGGTGCTGTAGCAGCGACACTCATGTGGCGGTCGTCTATGCAGCAAAGCGCCGCTAAAGTAACGCTACAACCAGCACCGCTTATTGCGGTTAAGCCTGCGGTTGAGAAGCCTAGCCCACCTTCGGCTGCAAAACAATCTGCCGTTGCGGTGACCAATATGCAAGTGAGTGTGAAGGATTTATCTGCGTTGACCGCGGCTAACTCTTCTGCCGTATTGCAGAAGATGGCTGTGATGAGCGAGAAGCCTGTTGTGGCAGAAGTTAAAGGCGGTGAGGGGTTGGTTAGTCAGCGTTTGGATGCGATGAATAAGTTATTGCAAAAAGAGAAACCTGATACGGTGTTGCTGCAAATTAAATCTGTGCCGAATGCTGCATCGGCAGATGCACAACTAGTGGATGCACCATTGGTGGCGGAGCTTGAGGGCTTAAGTCGGCAAGTTGAGGTGGATAATATCTACATCTACCGTATGCGTAAGGCCGATGGCTTATACACCGTAGTGTTGTATGGCGCTTATGCAGAGCGTGCCGAGGCGTTGGAGGCATTAAAGAACTTGCCGCCTTATATTAAAAATAATCGACCCTATTTAAGAACGCTGGCTGGTATTAGTAAAGATATCGCGTCGGCTAATTAAATTTCTTTTGTGGCAAATGCGTTTTTGCGTTTGTCATCAAGTTTATCTGTTACCTCATTCATAACCTTGATTTATCCCCGTAACTTATTGTTGCTGCTAGTATTTTCTTGCTTTTTTTGCGGTATCGTGGAAAATGGCTGTAGAGCGAATAGATAAAGTTGCAGAATGTAGGGGTAACCAAGCCGTGATCAATAACAAAACAGTATCAACACTGCTATGCATGGCCCTGATTTTTGGGGTGTCGGCGTGCTCGCATCAATCTAAAGTGAAGCCATCAACGGGGCATATTGATGGTAAAAATACCTCAACGCCATCTCTAACGTCCGCGCCTGTGACTGCGACACCTATTGCAGCTATTCCCAAGCCTGTCACAAATAGCCCTTATTTGCCGCCCCCTAAACCTAAAGCAAAAGAGCCTGTTTACAGTATCGTGGTGTATGACACGCCAGTCAAAGAGGTGCTGTTTGCTATCGCCAGAGACAGTAAGCTCAATATTGATATTCATCCTGCCATTAAAGGCCGAGTGACCTTAAATGCGGTAGATCAAACTTTGCCGGCAATTTTAGAGCGCTTATCAAAACAGGTGGATTTAACCTACACGATCAAGGGTAATGTGCTTACCATCACGCCGGATCAGCCTGTGCTAAGAAGCTACAAAGTTGATTATGTGAATATGTCGCGGGATGCTACCGGTTTTATTGGCGTTGATGGACAGATTTCTAGCACAGGTCAGAGCTCTAATACTGGGGCTGGGGGTAGCACAACCAGTAACACCTCTGGTACCGGGGCGAATAATAGTTCTCGTACCATGGTTAGAAGTGAATCTAATAATCGCTTCTGGGATACATTAGAGAAAAATATCACGGCATTGCTAGCTGAAAGTGATAAAGAAATCATTATCGGTAGGCTAGAGGCAGATAAGCCGGCGGCTGTGACAGATGCTCAGAGCAGTAAGGATGGCGCGGTAAATACTGCTGCAGGCAGTACGCAAAAAACGGAAAATAGTGCCAATGCAAAAGTGGATGCGCAAAAAGCATTCACTGAATACAAAACCTTGTTTGCGGCCAATGTCATTTCTAACCGCGAAGCTGGTGTAATCAGTGTTCGCGGTACCAGTAAGCAGCATGAGCGTGTACAGGAATTTTTGGATAAGGTGCTGGCGAGTGCTAAACGCCAAGTGCTGATTGAGGCCACTATTGTTGAAGTGAGACTTAGCGATAGCTTTCAGGCAGGAATTGATTGGAGCCGCTTAAATAACAGTGCAAGTAATAGCGGTTTTCAGTTTAGGCAGCAATTAGGTGCGCAAACCAATGGTATTAATGCCACCGGCAATACTTTCTCTACAACAGCGAATGCATTAGGTGCGGCCACTAACGCTGGCTTTGTTGCTGGTTATCTTAATCCAGTCAGCAAGATTGGTAATATTGCGGCATCGATTAATTTACTTGAGCAATTTGGGTCAACTAAAGTGCTATCTAGCCCTAAATTGATGGTGCTGAATAATCAAACTGCGGTATTAAAAGTTGTAGACAACTTAGTTTACTTTACGGTGCAGTCACAGCAGTCACAGGGCTCTGTGGGAGGTGGGATTTTATCTACGGTGACCACTACGCCTAATACCGTGCCTGTGGGTGTGGTCATGAGTGTTACGCCTCAAATCAATGATTTTAGTAATGTGAATATCAATGTGCGGCCAACGGTTTCCAGAGTGTTGGGATTCAAAAAAGACCCTAACCCTAATTTAACAATTGAGAGTTTGGTGCCAGAAATTCAAGTGCGCGAAATGGAGTCTATGCTGCAGATTCTCAGCGGCAACACCGCGGTGCTTGGTGGTCTAATGCAAGATGATGTGCTCACGAACACGGATAAAGTGCCAGGCTTATCAAAAGTACCTGGCGTAGGTAAAGTATTTACTGGGCAGAATGATGCAAACCGTAAAACCGAGTTGGTGGTTTTCCTGCGCCCAACGGTTATTCCTAATGCTAGTCTGGAAAGTGATGAGTTGGCTAGTTATAAGCAGTATCTGCCTTCGCAGCAGTTAGCTGATACTTTAGATGCCGCCGAGAGTGAAAGGTAATTGGCAAATGAGTTTGCTAATTAAGGCGCTGGCGACAGCGGAAAAAGATAAGCAAAAGGCTGAAAAATCAGGGCGTTCAGAGCCTTTGCCTGCCGACGCGTTGTCACTATCGCCATTAGCGCTTGAGTCAGATGATGCTGCTACAGGCACTGATGAAAGTGCTGTGAGTGATCAGGCTGAGCAATTCACTTTAACGCCTGATAAAGCTGTGTTCAGAGAAGTGGATTTGTCTTTGGCTGAAGAGGCTGGTTTAACGACTGAAGATGTCAAGCTTAAAGAGGATGCGCCTACTAAGCCTGTTGCACCGTCAGCAAAGGTTGTAACTAAAACTAAGAGTAAGGCTGACGCATTTAATGAAGCCGCGCTGGCTAGTGTTGCAAACCTAAAGGCACAGGCAGATGTCGCTAGAGATAACCAAAAAGCAGCCGCTAGCGTGTTTGTGGCGAATCATGCGACTAAAACTGCAAGTTCACGCACCGCATTGCTTCTGTTAGGGGTGGCTGGGGCCTTAATGATTTTGCTGGGGTTGCAAGGCTATAAATACCTTAAGGCTTTAGGTGGCAGTGAAGTGGTGGTGATCACGCCTGCTCCACCACCGCCAGTGGCTCAGGTTGCTCCTATAGAAAGTGAAGTTGGTGCCGAGCCTGTGGCTGATGCAACAAGTGGGCAGAGTGCCGTGGATGTTACACCTGTTGATGTTGTTGAGAGTGAAGTGGTCGCCACGCCACCAGCACAGCATAGCGACGCCGTGGTGAAGCCTGTATCAGAAAAGCATAAGCTAGCTGAGAAGGCTGATAAAGAAATGTCGGCGGGTGAGCCTGCTGCGGGCGATGTAGCACCGGCTAGCGAACAGCCTGTTATGCATAAGTCGGTGCAAGTGGGCGGTGGCAGCCGGCGTGAAGCTCAGGCAGCAGAGTCGAAAGAGCCGTTAAGGCTGGTGAGTAAAGCACAGACGGCTGGGGTAGACCCGACACTGCTGGCTGCGTATGAGGCATTTAGCCGTGGGGATGATGCCTCTGCACAGCAAAAATATCGCCAAGTGCTACAAAAAGATGTGAGAAATGTAGATGCCTTGCTAGGTATGGCGGCCATTGCGCAGCGCCAAGCGCGCACGATGGATGCTATAGGTTGGTATCGTAAGGTAACGGACATCGAGCCTAGAAATAGCATCGCGCAATCAGCACTGGCGGACTTAGAGGCTAATGCTGACGCAGTAGGCGCTGAAAGTAAGATTAAAAGTATGTTGGCACGTCAGCCGGAAGCGGCTAATTTGCATGCGGCTTTGGGTAATTTGTATGCGGCGCAGAATCAGTGGGCTGCTGCGCAGGCTGCTTACTTTAGTGCCAGCCAGTTTGCACCGATCAGTGCCGATTATGCATTTAACTTGGCGATTAGTTTGGAGCATTTAGGTAAGCCCAAGTTAGCGCTGGTGCAATATCAGCGTGCGCTTGATTTATTGAATATGACGGGTGCTGCAAGCCCCGACCGTGCGCAGTTAGAGGCTAGAGTTCGCGCGCTGCAGTAATAAGGCTTTCGCATCATTACTCAAGATGATTGTAGTGCCGATTAAGTAAAGAAAAAACAAGAATGAACTTATATAAACAGGCTAAATTAAATGGCTGAACAGCGGCGTAAAGTTCGCTTAGGCGAGTTGATGGTGCAGCAGGGCTTAATTAGCCAAGATCAGCTGCGCATTGCGCTTATTGAGCAAGAGCATAACGACCTGCCGTTAGGTCGCCAATTGGTACGCCTAGGCTTCGTCACTGAGGCAATGGTGCGTGACACGGTCGCGCATACTATCGGCACCGAGAGTATCGATTTAACCACCGTGGTGGCTGATTTTGAGGCGCTACAAATGGTGCCGCAGGACTTCTCACGCCGTTATCATCTATTGCCAGTAGCGTACGATGCGCTGACCCAAACCATGGTGGTGGCCATGGCTGATTTGTTCAATGTCGTGGCATTGGACCAGTTGCGAGCGATGCTGGGTGGGCAGATTCAATTAAAACCAGTGTTGGCAGCCGAAGCGCAACTGGAAGAAGTCATCGACCAGTTTTATGGCTATGAGCTGTCTGTTGACGGTATTTTGCGCGAGATTGAAACTGGCGAAATTGATTACCAAAGCTTAAGCGTTGATGATAATGAATACACGCAGCCGGTGGTACGCTTAGTCGGCGCCTTGTTGATGGATGCAGTGAAGCGCGGTGCCTCGGATATTCACTTTGAGCCAGAGTTGGCTTTTTTGCGCATACGTTACAGAGTCGACGGTGTATTGCAGCAAATTAGAAGTTTGCATAAAAGTTATTGGGGTGGCTTAGCTGTGCGCCTAAAAGTGGTCAGCGGGTTAGATATCGCAGAAACGCGTGCGCCACAAGATGGCCGCTTGAACATGAACTTATGTGGCCGTCCCATCGATTTTAGGGTGTCCACACACCCAACCATCCATGGCGAGAATATCGTATTGCGCGTGCTCGACCGTGAAAAGTCTATTATCCCGATGGAGCGCATGGGGCTACGTCCAGAAACGCTGGATGAACTGCAACTGATGATGACTCGTCCAGAGGGGATTTTGATTGTCACCGGTCCAACCGGTAGCGGTAAGACCACCACCCTGTATTCATTGCTCACGCATCAGAACACGGAAGCGGTGAACATCATGACGCTGGAAGATCCGGTGGAGTATCCGGTGACTATGATGCGTCAGACCTCTGTGGCTGAGGTGAATAAGGTGGATTTTGCGAATGGTATTCGCTCAATTATGCGGCAAGACCCGGATATCATTTTAGTCGGTGAGATTCGCGATGCTGATACTGCGATGATGGCATTCCGTGCCGCGATGACTGGACACCAAGTGTTTAGTACCTTGCATACCAATTCTGCACTGGGTGCTTTCCCTCGGTTAACCGATATTGGCATTTTGCCTGACATTATGGCGGGTAATATTATCGGTGTAGTGGCGCAGCGATTGGTGCGCGTGCTGTGCCCGCATTGCAAAGAAAAACATAAGCCAGATGACCTAGAGCGCAAGATTTTGCAGCTTAAGGCAAACGATCAGACGCCAATTTACAAACCGAAAGGATGTAAGCATTGTAATCAAACCGGTTATCGCGGGCGTATGGCAATTATTGAGTTGCTTCGCATTGATACAGATATGGATGCCTTAATTTCGCGACGCGCACACTTGGATGAACTGAAAAAAGTGGCGCTGGATAAAGGCTTTATCACCTTGGCAGAAGATGGCGTGCGGCGCATTTTAGAGGGCTATACCAGCTTAACCGAAGTGATGCGGGTGATTGATTTAACCAGCAGGATCAGTAGCTAATTTATGCCATCCTTTAGTTATAAAGCCGTTGATAAATTAGGCCGCTTTGCCATGGGGCAGGTGGATGCGCTAAATGAGGTAGATCTTGAAATCCGGCTTGAGCGCATGGGTTTGGATTTAATTACGTTTCGTCCAGCCACTAGGTCGACCAGCCTGTTTAATCGCAATAAGGTCACTAACCAAGATTTAGTCATGTTTTGCTTCCAGTTGGAGCAGTTATCCAGTGCCGGCGTGCCGTTACTGGAGTGCCTAGTGGACTTGCGCGAAAGCAGTAATAATCCGTACTTTCAAAAAGTGCTAGGTGCCATTAGTGCAGAGGTTGAAGGTGGCAAAATGCTGTCGCAAGCCTTGGCTGAGCATCCTGCCGTATTTAGTGATGTATTTGTGAGCTTGATTGATGCCGGTGAGCGCACAGGCCAGCTATCAGCGGTGCTAAATAACCTGTTTAATACCATACGCTGGCAAGATGAGCTCATGTCGCAAACCAAAAAATTGTTGGCGTATCCTGCGTTTGTTGCCGTGGTGGTGCTGTTGGCGGTGGTGTTTTTGATGATATACGTCGTGCCGCAAATGGTGTCTTTCTTGCGCAATATGGGGCAAGAGTTGCCGCTTAATACGCAGATTTTGATTGCGATGTCGAACGCCTTTGTCGACTACTGGTGGTTGATTCTAGGCTTGCCAGTGGCTGCGGTGCTGATGTTGGCAGCGACTATTCGCACTAATCCTGCCGCGCGTTATCGTTTTGATATGTTTAAATTAAACATCCCAGTGACTGGGCCGATTCTGCATAAAATTATCATGGCGCGATTTGCTCGTTATTTTGCCTTGATGTATCAAACTGGTATTCCGATTTTGGATGCAATTAAGATCTGTGAAAATATCGTAGGTAATCGAGTGGTGGCAGATGCATTAACGCGGGTGCATACGCAGATTAATGCGGGGGATGCCATGAGCGAGAGTTTCCGTAATGCAGGGCTGTTTCCGCAGTTAGTCGTACGCATGATTAAGGTGGGTGAGAGCACCGGTGCGTTAGATAAATCGCTGCTGAATATCAGCTATTTTTATGACCGTGATGTCAATGACGCCATGCAGAAAATGCTTAAAATGATAGAACCTGCGTTAACGGTGCTACTAGGCGGCATACTGGCGTTTATTATGTTCTCCGTGCTTGGGCCGGTGTATGACTCATTTAGTAAGCTTAAAATTTAAGTGATTTAAATATAACAAAGCATGATATTCGCTAATCCAAACAAACTAGTGTTATGCGCGACGGCCAATCAGTTACTGGTTGGTGTTTGGCATGCGGGTAAGCTTAAAGGTAACCAGGCTTTTGGGAATAACGAAGCTGGGCATCAAGCATTTTCAGCTTTTTTGCAGCAATATCCATCTAGCCCGGTTTATTTGATTGCAGACGCGGTAGAGGAAGACTTTAGGCTGGAGAGTTTGCCGCACACCACGGGCAGCGCTAAACATGAGTTGATTACGCGTAAATTGAATCAACATTACCGCGGCTTGGATTTCCGTACAGCACATTTTGTTGATCGGGATAAAGATAAACGCCGAGATGATAACTTCTTGTTTGTGGCCATCTCTAAAGATGACTTCTTGCAAGCTTGGGTTGCTATTCTAAAGGCGCAAGAAGCGCAGTTGGTAGGTGTTTACTTACTGCCAACGCTAAGCCAGGTGTTGATGCGGCAATTAAAGCTAACTGAGCCGCACCTATTGCTATGCGAAAGGCTTTCTTCTGGATTGCGCCAAACTTATTTCCATAATGGATGTTTGCGCATGAGTCGTCTGGTACCAAATGTACCTGATGGGCCGGGGCAGCTAGGCTATTTTTATCTGGTAGAGATTGAGAAAACACGACTCTATTTAATGAGCCAGCGCTATATCACGCGTGATACGCCTTTGAATTTAGGGCTGGTGAGTGCCAATGGATCTACCCAGCAGATTAGTCAAGGCATCAGCCAAGAGCAAGGTTTGAATTGCACTGATGTGAATCTCAGTGGTTTGGCAAAAACCTTAGGTTTGCCAGTAGCTTTGCTGCAAGAAAAGCCTGAGCTAATGCATATGCAGTTGTTGGCCAGCGGGCATTTTGTCGATAACTTGGCGCCAGACTGGCTTACTAAGTCTTTCCAGTTTAATAAGCTAAAACAAGCGTTAGCGATAGGCACTGCCTTGGTAGGGTTGTTTGGGATGGTTGCTGCCGCATGGATGTTTAAAGAGGGCTGGGATCATAAAACCGCTTTTGAGCAGGCGCAGCAAGATACGCAAATTCAGCAGCATCGATACGATGAGGCGGCAAAGGACTTCCCGGTCACACAGATTAGTGCGAATGATTTAAAACTGGCAGTGGAGCTAGATAAAACCATCGCCACGTTCCCCAAGTCGCCCAGACTCATGATGCAAGTGGTGAGTGCGGCTCTGGCGCCTACCGCGCAGGGCAGTTTGGATGAAGTGCAGCTTGATCGTTTGCATTGGGTGTTGACGAATGACAGCAATGTGAACGACCAAGATAAATTTACGCCGCTATCAACCACCACCAATGGTACGCCAGCGGTTACTAACGCGGTGCCGCCGGCAGACCCGACTAAATTAGTCGAAGTAGCTTTTCTCACGGCAGAAATTTCTGGGTTTACTGGCGATTATCGCCGTGCGTTAAATAGCCTGAATCAGTTTGTGACTAACATTCGGGCAGATGCCAGAGTGGCAGAAGTGGTTGTGCTGCAAGAGCCGGTGAATGTGAGCTCGTTTGTGAGCCTGCAGGGCAGCACTACGGATGAACAATCTACACAAAAGCAACCGGCGTTTTTTAAATTAAAAATAGTACTCAAGCCTGTGCCAGAGGTAGCTAATGCCAGTGGGGTGCAGCCATTATGAAGCTAGCGCCAAATGACTGGAAAAAGCTGCAAGTTCCATTGGTAATTTTAGGTGTGGTAATCGCCGTAGTTGCTGCTTGTATTGTGCTGGCGCAACAGTATAGCGCTGAGCAAGAGCTTGCATTGCTCAATCAGCAGAGTCAACTCAATGCCGCCCGTCAACGCTATCAGTCCTCTGGGTTGGAAAAAGAGGTCATTACCGCTTATCTGCCGCAATATCAAAGCCTGATTAATAAGGGCTTTGTAGGGGAAGAGCGCCGCATCGAGTGGGTGGAGAGCTTGCGTGAGCAGCATAAGTACCACAAATTATTTGGCATTAAATACAGTATTAAACAGCAGGAAAAATACACGCCGGCATTTGCGCCTAATCTAGGCGGTTTTACATTGAATCGTTCGGTGATGCAGTTTGAGCTGGATATGCTGCATGAGGGAGATTTATTGCAGCTGACAGAGTCATTAAGTAAAGCTAATGTCGCAGAACTGATGTTAAGAGACTGCGAAATTACTAGGCTAAACGAGAGTGGCGCGTTGAGTAGCCAGTTGATTGCCAATTTGCATGCGCAATGTGAGCTGGATTGGCTTACCTTGCGTGAACCTGCGCCAATCCAAGCAGTGGTGGGGCCATAATCATGCTTAAGTTACTGCTTCAAGTGATTGCTTTTAGTCTATTGAGTGTTGGATTCGCTCACAGTCAAGCCGCGCCGAATGATGATTTTGGGCGCTTATTCAGCAAGCCTGCTGAACGTGAGAAATTAGACAGACTTAGACAAAGCCAACAATTGAAAGTAGTGGCTACTAAAGAAGCCGAGCCGACAGAAAGCGATATCGAGCAGTCGTCGGTAGACAATTCTGCGCCTATCACCATGCAGGGTTATGTAAAGCGTAGCGATGGGGTAACTGGCACGTTATGGATTAATAATCAGGCAGTGCAAGAAGGCGGCGCGGTCGACAATGTGCAAGTTGGGCGCATCAATCGTCGAGGTTTTTCTAGTAAAGCTGCCAATACCGAGGGCGTTGATGTACAAACTGGCGGTAAAAAAATTCGGCTGAAAGCTGGCCAGATGTATGAGCCTGAAAGTAGTCAAATTCAAGAGCTGCAAGTTGTAGAAAAAGCCAAGCGGCTCAGGCTGGAGGAGGCTGGGGTGATTGGTGAGCGTTTATTAAACTCAGATCAGTTAAACGTAGATAAGTCTAGCAGTCAAGAGTAGGGGCTTATGGCTCGAAAATTGAATTTAGCGTTAAATAAGTTTCGCCCTCAACGTAAACAAAAGGGGATAGTCCTCATTTTGTTTGCATTTCTTATCGGTCTAGCTACTACAGCTTTTGCAATAAAAATTTTATCGGGCAATAGTCTTAAAATGCAGCAGGACGTTGCTACTACTGAGGCGTTAACTGCGGCAAAATTAGCTACAGTAAGCTATATAATTAGTAACAACACAAATGTAGGCTTATTCCCTTGTTCAGAAGATACACTTGCGATAGGTGGGACATCCGAAGGTCAGGCGCTTGGTAGTTGCTCAAACATTGAAACTAGTATAGGGCGTTGGGCATGGCGTACCTTAGGGAGTGGGCCTATTGATGATGGTAATAGCGATAAGCTCTGGTATGCGCTTTCTGCAGGCTTCAGAGCTGCACCTGTCAATAGTGACTCTATAGCGACGTTGGCTGTTAATGGTGCACAGAATGCTGCGATTGCACTAATTATGTCCTCTGGCACTGCTCTGTCAAGTCAGACAAGAGCTACATTAAGTGCGGTGAGTCCGCCAGTAGTTAGTAACTATCTAGACGGCGAGAATAGTGATATCGATGCCGATTTCGCCACAGGCGCGCCATCGACTACATTTAATGACCAATTAATAGCAATCAAGCCGGACGATGTATTCCCAACTATAGAGAAACGTGTGCTAGGTGAGATTAAAAACTATTTATTAGCCTACAAGAGTAAATGGGGTGCATATCCATTTCCAGCTTCATTTACAACACCATCAACAGCAAGCTATATCGGATCTCGTTTCAATACAGGCGGCTTGCTACCTATTGGCGATGCTGGTGTCACTTGGCTGTCTGGTACAGCTACCTCAGTAAGGGCAAGTAATGGCGCGATTAGAAACGGTACGTGTACTAGTTCGTTGGCGAATCAGGTTTTAACATGTACGATCACCGGTCAAAATTACAATGGTGGCAGAACAATTACGATTAACGCTAGTTTAAACAACGTGGGCTTAGGTTTTTATAAGCAAATGGATACCACGAGTTACAGTGACTTCACAATTGCGCCAGCAGTATTAAGATCAAAGTTGTCTATCACTCACAGCCTTAATAGCACTGGTGGAGGTAGCATTACCTTGCAAGGCACGTCTACAACTAGAACGGGCACCTACACAGTTATATTTATGCAACCTCCTCAGTTGGATAGTTGGAATGTTACAACGGCAATATCTAATTACATCTATAAAAATAACTGGCATTACCTTACTTATTACAAAGTGGCCGCACCATTCCTGCCGGGTGGCAATGTAACATGTGGTGCAGCTTGCCTAACTGTGAATACAATTAATGTTACCCCTAGTACCACGGTCACAGGCGCACATGCGCTGCTCATGTCGGCTGGGAGAAAGCTAGATACTACAGTTGTATTACAAGCGCCTGTTTATGGAGCAACTAATCCTGCACAGATTAGGCCATCGTCGTCATTAGACGGCTATTTCGACTCTAGTAATAATATTGCTGCGGGCCTAATATTTGATAGTACTAACCAGCCACTGCCCACATTTAATGACCAAGTTAAGATTGTCGAGTAATTCATGAGTCGCAAAAATATCATTGGTTTTACGCTAATAGAGTTAGCTATTGTTTTGATTGTAGTGAGTCTTTTACTGGGCGGCCTATTGGTGCCCATCTCAACACAGATGGATATGCAGGCTCGCCGAAGCACAAACGAAAACCTAAGAGAAATTAAAGAGGCTTTAATAGGTTTTGCTATTATCAATGGTCGTCTCCCCTGTCCCTCTACTCAGGTTAACCCTGCCGATGCTAATTACGGTGTTGAGGATGTTACTTGCACTAGTCCAGCAGTTGAAGGCTATTTGCCTTGGAAAACTTTGGGTATCAGTGAAACAGATGCCTGGGGTATAGCTAGAGGCAGTGCTACAGACGCTTGGATAGGTTATTGGCGTTATAGAGTTGATAGGAACTTCAGTGTTGCTTTTAACTTAAGCACTTCATTTTCTAGTGATTCACTTAGCGTACAAAATAGCTCCGGTAACTCGCTTACAACTTCGACTGAGAAGCCAGTAGCTATAGTTTACTCCACCGGAAAAAATGTCACTGCGGAAGGCAAAAATGCAGACTACGAAACTACAGGTGGCTTGTATCAAAATGATACCCAATCCACGACTTTTGATGATATGCTCATCTGGATAAATAGACCCCTACTGATCAATCGCCTTATCACTGCAGGAAAACTACCTTAATTGAACGACAACCAACTTCTCCGCTATAGCCGCCATATTCTGTTGCCGCAGATTGAATATGAAGGGCAAGACAAACTAGTACATGGCCATGCCTTAATCGTGGGGGCGGGTGGTTTAGGCTCACCGGCTGCTTTGTATTTAGCAGCAGCAGGGGTAGGCACCATCACTATTTGTGATTTTGATGTGGTGGATTTAACCAACTTGCAACGTCAAATTGTGCATACCACTAGTTCTGTAGGGGTGAACAAAGCGGTGTCGGCGCAAGCAACGCTGCAAGCAATCAATCCAGAAATCACCGTGCATACCGTTTGCGAAAAATCATCTGCGGCAGACTTTGAAAGGTTGATTGCCCAAGCTGGCGTGGTGATTGATTGCAGTGATAATTTTGCTACCCGCTATCTATTGAATCGCCTCTGCGTACAGCTGAAAAAACCACTGGTGTCTGGTGCAGCCATTGGTTTTGAAGGGCAGGTCACCGTGTATGACATGCGCTCAGAAGTTAGCCCGTGTTACCACTGCTTGTTCCCCGATAATGGTGAAGACAGCGATTTACGCTGTGCCACCAACGGTGTGTTTGCACCGTTAGTCGGCATGATAGGTACTTGCCAAGCGGCAGAGGCGCTGAAAATTCTGATGGGGATAGGTGATAGTTTACAAGGGCGCCTGCTGTTGCTGGACGCGCTTTCTATGGAGTGGCGGACTATCAAGCTGAGTAAAGACCCAGCTTGTACCGTGTGCGCTTAATTAGCCATGCGTGCTTAGCGCTGCATGGCTAATCAGTGAGCTTTATTTACCGCCTACTAAGCTTTTCACTGCACCAACTAAATCACCAGGCATCACGACTACTTTGCTGTTTTCAGATGCAGACATCTTTTGTAGTGCTGTAATGTAACGGTCGCCTAGCAGGAACATGGCGGATGCGTTATTTTCTTGTACAGCCTCGGTAATGAATTTAATCGATTCAGCCGATGCTTTGGCGGCGACCATTTGTGCTTCAGCATCTTTGCGAGCCGCTTCTAAGCGTGCTTCCGCATTTAAAATGAGCGACTGTTTGGCGCCCTCTGCCTCGGTTACTACTGCGACTCTTTCGCGCTCGGCGGCTGCTTGGCGCTCCATTGCGTCTTGCATATTCGGCGATGGTTTGATGTCTTGAATCTCAACCGACTTAACCGTTAAACCCCAGTCTAGCGCTTCATCGGCGATCGCCAGTTTCAGTTCAGATTTAATACGGTCACGCGAGGTAAGTGCTTGGTTTAAATCCATGCCACCAATAATAGAACGCAAGCTGGTTTGCACCATGTTGCGCATGGCTTCACGGAAGTTCTCAATGCCATACACCGCACGGTCAATTTTCGTGACTTTAATAAATGCTACAGCGTTGGCTAAAATCACAGCGTTGTCGCGGGTGATCACTTCTTGCTCTGGTACATCCAAGATAATATCTTTGGTGGTGACTTTGTAGCTTACTCTAGTAAAAATCGGGTTGATGACATGTAGTCCTGGAGTGAGTACGCCGGCAAACTTACCTAAACGTTCCACCACCCATTCTTCGCCTTGCGGCACGATGCGCACACCTTTGATGATGGCAACAATCACTAAAAATATGAGTACTAAACTAAACTCTGTCATTTGGAAATTTCCTTAAGTGAG
>Ga0066442_1000169_pt1 | contig 17095 bp, 15 predicted proteins | sample LakWasMet62_LOW9_2_FD_59530 | JGI IMG/M metagenome (GOLD analysis project Ga0066442, IMG submission 59530) | Freshwater sediment methanotrophic microbial communities from Lake Washington under simulated oxygen tension - Sediment Metagenome 62_LOW9 | ecosystem: Environmental > Aquatic >... | reverse complement strand
AATGCCGCCGCCATAGCACAGCGGCATGCGCGACTCCACTGCCAGGCTCCGGAGCAACGCCAGATTGGGCGCGCGCCCCTGGGCACTGGCATCGATGTCGAGGAACATCAGTTCATCGACTTCCTTCTCATTGAAGATCTTCACAGCATTGAGCGGATCGCCCACGTACTTGGGGTCCTTGAAGTGCCGGGTTTTCACCAAGCCACCGTCATGCATCAACAGGCAGGGAATGATTCGGGAACGCAACAAGCTCACAACTCCGCAAAATTGCGGAAGATGGCCACACCATTGGCGTGGCTCTTTTCCGGATGGAACTGCATGCCGAAGACGTTGCCACGGGCCACAGCACAGGTCAATTTCTGCCCGTACTCCACCGTGGCGGCCACGTCGTCAGCGCTTGCAGCGTCAAAATGATAACTGTGCAGGAAATAGAAACCCCGGGCCATGTCCACACCATCGAACAAGCGAGCTCCAGGCCTTGGCGTGACCGAGTTCCAGCCCATGTGCGGCAGACGGGGGGGCGCCAGTAAGGACGTCGCATCGATCTTGCGCACCCGCCCGTGGATCCAGCCCAGGCCTGGTAGCACACCCTCTTCGCTCGAATCCGCGAGGATCTGCATGCCCACGCAGATGCCCAGCACTTTCTTCTGGCGCGCCATGATCTGCTCGTTGAGCAACTCGACCATGCCTGACTTGTTCAGGTAGCTCATGGTGGCGTCGAACGCACCCACGCCAGGCAGAACGTAGCGATCAGCGGCCTCCAGCTCACGCAGGTCGCCGGTGATCTGGTGGGGGATCTTCAGTTGCTTGTAGATGTTGGCAATCGCACCCACATTCCCCGACCCGTAGTCGATGATGGCGATCATCGTTTGACGGCCCTCTCTACCCCGAGCCATTTCAGCGTCTTGGCGCCCAGGTCGAACAGCCATTCCTGATTTCGATAGTCCTTGTAGGTCTTCCTGGGCATGGCGTGGTAGCGGCGCAACTCTTCCACGCTGATGCCCAGCTTGGTGGCGATGTACTCGAATTCCTCTTCGATGGTCTGCGGATCATAGGCCGGCTTCTCCAGCCTAGCCAACGCCTCCTCCCGTGTCATTTGGCCCGTCAGGATCAGGCTGGAATACTGCACACGCCGGGTGTCGTAACCGAAGCGGGTCGGCAACCAGTAGCCCTCGTAGAACTTGGTAAAACGGGACTCAAAATGCTTCTGTGGATAGGGGCGCCAGCCGTATCTTTCTGACAACTCCTTGATGGCAAGTTCTTTGGTATAGGGCAGCCAGTTCAGGGGCTTGACCACCTGCACGCCCTTGAGGTATCGAAGATAGACTTTGTGGAACAGGATACTGCTGAATGGATAGGTCTTGAGCGGACGCGTGCCAAAGCGCCTATGAATGTCGCGCAACTGCACCATGTCCGTCCCGTAGTACAACCACTCCAGAGGATTGCGCACGCACTCGGTTGAGTAATTTCCGCCGTTGAGGATATACCTGATCCCGTGTTTGTTCGCAAAATGGTACAGAGTGGCGACGAAGGCGTGGTCCTGCGGGATGTCCAGATGCGGCACACCAGCCTTGAAGAAGGCCAGCTGGAAATCACGCATCTCGTCCCAATTGATGACTTCGGTGTAGAGGTCCAGCCCGAGCTTGTCGACCAGCATCTGGATATTGTTCACGGCGATATCAGTGTTCCACCCACCATCCACGTGGAACACCAATGGACGAAGACCGAACTCTGTCACAGCCAAATGCAACAGGTAAGAGCTGTCCAACCCACCGCTCATGCCGATGATGCCGTCGAACGGCTTGCCCTTGCCCTCGCGCTTGATGTTCTCAACGACCTGCCGAAACATGGCCATGCCCTGTTCGTTAGGGTACCAGTTGGGCAGCACATCGCGTCTGAATCCGTTGCAATGGTCACAGACGCCGTTCTCATCAAAGACAATCTGACTGTCAGTGGTGTCCATCACACAACTGCAACATACTTTATAGGGCATCATCATTTGCTTTCAGCGGACAAATGGCACGCTCACCGTCGCCCGGAACATTCCTAACGGAAAATCTTGACATATTTCCGATACTCCCTGTGAGCGGCTTTAGCCATATTCCAGCGTTGTCGGCTGGGTAATTTATCCATCGAGCCATGCCAATGATGGACAACCTGTAGCGTTGGCTCGTAGTAGACGCTTTGCCCCAAGTCACTGAGCTGCTTGCTCAAAAAATACTCCTCGGACATCATGAATGTCGGCGCCCAGAGCTCGTCAAACTGCTCGAAGAATCGTGGCGTCAGGAGATAACAAGCCCCATGCCCTTGATAAATATTGCGCGCAATTTGCCATTGGCTTTCATCGGACCGGTCTGCAATAGCCCCCATTTTTTTCGCGGCCCACTTGATCAAGCAACCCAGATGGTAGTTTGAGTAGTAAATGTCATAGAAGATCTCCCGAGTTCGGCTGATCCCGGAAATGACATGCGGGTTCTGATGCTCGCCCTCCACAGTCACGATGTCCGGAGAAATGACGGCATGGGTACTCAAGGCCGGCTTGCACGCCTCGAGCTTGTCCAAGAAGTCGGCTGGAAAGACCAGGTCGTTGTTACCTACGATCACCCAGTCACATGCGGGATCGGTCTGCCTAAGCTTCGCCAAGCCCTTGTTCAAGCCCGCGAAGTAACCCAGATTGGTCTTTGAATATACGACCTCCACCTGGGCGATGCCATCAAGCAGGTTGCCCAGGTCAACTTGGTCGTTCTCGGTCGACGCATTGTCGACAACAACTATCCTGACCTCGTGTCCGGCGTTTTCAATCAACGACACAACCGCCTCGCGCGTCAACTTTGCGTTGTTGTAGTTTGTGCAGACGTAACCGACCTTCACGACAGGACTCCAAAGTTTTTTGTGCGAATCCAGTAGTTGATCTGGAAGATGATCGCCGTCACTACGATGCTTGCATAGATGCTATTCCACACAAAAAAGCTCACGATGAACGAGCTATAGACAAATCCAACAAAGTGCGCGAATACCGATATCGACAAAGCCTGATTTCGCCCCAAAAGCAGGCTCCTGAAAAAGGCGTGAACGACCAACCCGGCCCCAACCCAAAAGAGCAAAGCCCCATAGAGCCCAAAGTCCGTGATCAGTCCTCGAAACACCGTGTAGATATTTGACTGCAAGACATTCTGGTAGGCAAAAAATTCTGGGTATATCCCCGGCGGAACCACACGAGAATCACCTAGGGCCCTGAAGACAGCCATGAAGGTGTAGAAACCATGGGCACCAAAGTCATTCACGTAGGTCTGCGTCGACTCTTTTCCTATCAGTGATGAAAACCAATCGGAAAAGGCATAGAGATGTCCAGAGGTATAGGAAGCGAAATACCACGTCATTTTTTCGATGACTGCGGCATAGTTTCCCGCCAATTCAGGCATTCGTATCCAGAACGCACTAACAAGAAAAGGAAGAAGCACCAATGCCCCGATGACAATCTTGGTCAGCGTATGTTCCCCGAGAATCTTCCCATCGCCTTTGCCAATACTGTTCACCAGAATTCCGGCCCAGAATAGTGCCGCAACCAGGAATAGCGTCCCCTTGTTTCCCTCCACAACCATGGTGAGTACTGACGCCAAAAAAGCGATGCAGATAGTGGCCAGTCCATCCCACCGATTTCGACGGGCCGCATAGACAACGCCCCCCAGGATCGCAGCGGGATACGTGAGAACAACGCCGATTTGCGAGACTACATTTTTTGAGATTTCACCGGCATACCTGCGCTCGAGATACTTATTGGCAGTCGCAAACAAGTCAAAGACGATCTCTCGCAACAGGAAGCCCTGAAGAGTCCAATTGATGACGAGACAGAGAACCACGAGCCAACTCAACCCGTAGAACGACAACCAGAGAAAACGCGTGTCGTATCTGGCGGCGATATCGATCGCCTTATTCGCCTGATAGGCCTTACCCCAATCAAAAACCAAGGCCGCCCCGGAAAACAGCAGGCAGGCGACCAGGATGTATCCGACGGCGAGCGGTTCGACCGGAACTGCAAACAGGATGACCAGCGGAATGAAAGTGAACCCGAACCAGAATAAGCCAAAGATGCACGCCGGGAATATCCACGTTCCCACATGACGACGCACAAGCCAAGCCTGTCCGAGCATCAATAGACTGAACGTGATGGCAATCAGTTTTTCTTGCATATACCACTCCAATAATTCACCCGCAGCCGGGATAAATCTCTGCGCCGGTACCACATCATTTCATTCGCATTGAATACAAGCAGCATGGGGGAACCCGACCGCCTCATGCACCGCCTAGAGAACTGACAACGCGAAAATATCCTTGATGCAGGAAGTCGCTGCCGAACCGGGGCTCAGTGCATTCTAAATGTGCGCCCTGCATCGCTCAGATTCATCAAATAAAGAAGCTGCACGCTCATTGGCACGCCTGGCGTTGATAAAGCTGGGGCAAACATCTCCGTCCATCACAACAAAACACCAAACTTTTTTATGCGAATCCAGTAGTTCAACTGGAAGATGACAGCGGTCACGATGATGCTCGCATAAATGCTATTCCATACAAAGAAACTCACAATGAATGAGCTGTAAACGAACCCGACAAAGTGCGCAAACACCGAAATCGACACGGCCTGGCTCCGACCCAGAAGCAAGGTTCTGAAAAACCCATGGACGACAATCCCGACTACAACCCAGAAAAACAAAGCCCCATACAAGCCAAAATCCTGAATCAAGCCGCGGAATATGGTGTAGATGTTGGACTGCATCACATCCTTATAGATGAAGTATTCCGAGTAAATCCCTGGCGGAACAACGCGCTCATCCCCCAGCGCCCGGAAAAGCCCCATAAACGTATAAAACCCATGCGCGCCAAAGTCATCCGAATACGCCTGGGCCGACCCCCTGCCGATGAGTGCTGAAAACCAATCGGAGAATGCGTAAAGATGACCGGAGGTATAAGAAAAAAGATACCACGTGATTTTCACCATCGCTTCGTCAAAATCCCTCACCCAATACATCACCCGAATCCAAAATGCCGTAATCACGATCGGAAAAAAAATGACCGTTCCCGCTGCGATCTTGATCAGTGTGTTCTTGCCAAAAACATAGCCACTCCCGTGGCTGATGCTATTCACCAGGATGCCCGCCCAGAAAAGTGCCGCAACGAGAAAGAGTGTCCCCTTGTTTCCCTCTACCACCACCAGGAGCACTGAGGGCAGGAAGGCGACGCAGCTCGCGAGCAATCCATCCCAACGATTCCGGCGTGCGGCGTAAACCACGCCGCCCAGAATAGCCGCGGGGTACGTAAGGATCACGCCGATTTGCGACACAATATTTTTGGATATTTGACCGGCGGATCGACTTGTCAGATATTTCGCTGCCGTAGTTTGAAACTCAAACACGATCTCCTTCAATGAAAACCCCTGAAGGTGCCAATTGATGACGATACAAAACAGTACGACCCCGCTAAAACCATAGAACGACAGCCTGAGAAATCTTGTGTTTTCACTGGCCGCCATGTAAGTCACCTTGTTGGTCTGATAGGCGGCGCCCCAATTAAAAAGCAAAGCCGTACTAGAGAACACCAAACAGGCGCCCAAAATAAAGGCGATCGCGCGCGGCTCCACCGGGACCGTGAACAGGATCACCAGCGGAAAGAATGTGAACCCGAACCAGAACAGGCCCAAAATGCAGGCGGGAAAGATCCACGTTCCTACATGACGACGCACAATCCAAGCCTGCCCCAGTATCAGCAGACTAAACGCGATAGCAATGAGTTTTTCCTGCATTTACCCCTCCCTTAATTTATTTGCAACGGTCACGCCGCACCCTGCTAATCCCGCAGGTATCTGTACACAATCAATACAAGCAGCATGACTTCTGAAACTACGAACCCGACCGCGGCCCCCATACCGCCGCTGAAATAGACCAGCACGAACACAATCAACACGTTGGCCAGACCGATCCAGGCCGTTACCTTCAAGAGGTAACCCGTCTCCCGCAGTCCAGTCAGGCCGGCCATTCCCAGCATGAAATTCGCAACGCCAGCAAAGGCTGACGCACTCATCACGAGGAACAGTACACGAACATCATCGGCAACACCCAATTCCCAGCCCAAGACCTGGCGCGCGACCAGTTCCGCAGCCGCCAACAGCAGCAGCAAGGAAAGCAGTACCCAGAGTTGCGGCCAAACATAGCGCAGCAAGTTACGCAGCAATATCCCACTGGGCCTGCCAGCTTGCGTTGCCAGAGAAATTATGTTCGGGAAAAAAAGCTGGTTAAAAGGCCGGATGGTGGCCTGGACCATTTTCACAAATTTCTCGGCCAGGGCATAGGCGGCAACCATACTACCGCCCACCCCCAGGATGCCCAAGATCAAAACATTCACATCCCGATAAAGACCCACGGTCAGATTGGCCAGGAAGACGTGCCTCCCCCCCACCAGTGCATCACGAACATCCTTGATCGGCACCTTGACCAAGCGCACATTAAGCTGCGAGGCGACATAGACCAGTGATGCCATGGCTGCCAGCAAAACCATGGAAGCGATGACCAACGGCACGATGATGGCATTGCTTTTATTCAGACCGATGAGCAGTATCGACAAAGCCAGCAATCGTGTCACCCAGGCCGCCACGGCAATCACAGCATTTCTTTCCAGACCCAGGCACAGCCAGTTAGCCTGGAGTGCATAGGCCATAGGCACCATGAGCCAGCACAGCACCGGCCATACCAACTCAGGGTTGATCATCCACGCCGAGCCCAAACCGACGGGGATCACACAGACGAACAAGCAGAGCCTTGCATACAAAATGCCAGAAAATATTTGGGATATCTGCTTTGCGTCCCGCTGCACATCAAGCCCGACGACTTTGGCTACTCCCTCGATTTCAAAACTATAAAAAACAACAATCCCAAGGAGCACTGCGATGGACTCCGCCAGTACGATTTTGGCGAACTCATCTGCCCCGATGACGCTCAGGGCGTACGGGAAAATGATCAAAGGCAGGACTGCATTGGCGGCCTGAATTCCCCCGAGCGATGCGAGATTTTTAACCTTCTCAGGGAAAGATGCTCGCATCTTCACATGCTCCTTGGGTGACCTTCTGGCCACGGCACTTGAGTCACGTTCTATCCGCCACACACGTACGCGCCAATGACTGCCATGTGTGCTCTTTCAATGCTTTCAAGTTGCATGCATTAGGAGGGGACATCTCGGGAATGCCGTCAATGGCTTCGGCAAGCTTCATAACGTCAGGCTCCACGCTGACAAGGCCACCAAACCCTCCCTGAAAATCACTCACATCAAAATCAGAGGCAACCAGAACACGCAAGCCCTTGCCCATAGCCTCGACCACGGAAATGTCGTAATCACCGATGTCCAATGAAATGAGGCAGTCAGCGCAGCCGAGTTCTCGCTGCAACTCCGGATCTCCAACGGCGCCGAGGAAATGAATGTCGTTCCGCCTTGGACTCTGATCCGCCAATGTCTTCAACCGGGCCTCTTCAGGCCCTGTGCCGATGATGATCAACTGCGCCTCGGTCCGCGCTGCCGAAAAAGCAGCAATCATTAGATCAATTCGCTTTTTTTCAACCAGCCTGCTAACCGAAAGTAGGCGCATGGGTTTCGCGACAGGTCGCGGATTGCTGATCGCCAGCTGATCAATGAAGTCCTCGTCAAAGGCTGCCCGGCAGACTATGGCATCACGGCCATAGACAACCGACACCTCCCACTGACCTTGCTTTGAGACCGCAAACACGCGCTCGGCAGATCGCAGAGCGCGGTATTTCAAACGAGACACCAATTCATTGATCAACCAGACCGCGATTGGAAGGCGGGGCGGCGGCATGATCACAGTCTCACGATAGCCCGGCCTAGAGGCAATGATTGTCTCTAGATGCTGTCGGAACTTGCTTGAATATCGAGTTATGTCGGTCTTGAACTGATACATCTGACCGAACACAAACACACGATAACGAAATCGCAAAAGTCTGGAAAGAAGATACAGCTTGATTGCATCGAATTCACTCTGACACAGCACCAAGTCCGGCCGGTAGTGGCGGATGACACCGAGCAAATCCAGCGTTCCCCTCAGCTTACTAAACAAGCGGGGGAAATAGCCAGCGTTGTGATCGAGCGTTCGATGGATGCACCGAATCGACGAAAGGTTGTAACGGCCGTCGAAACTTGCAGCAGGATCCAGCCGATCGCAGACGATATTGGCGTCGTGGCTTTCCGCTCGGAGTGCATTGACACCCTCAAGAACGAAGCGCTCACCCCCACCTTTTTGCTCCAGGCTGGAGACAAACCAAAGCACCTTCATCGTGAGTCTTTCTGGTGATCGCTTCGACGTGTAAAGCCCCAGCCCACCACTTTAATTTCTATGCCTTCCCGCGCCAAGAGGAGCATAACAAGAAGGTTAAACAGGAGCCAGCCACCAGCCCACCCAGGCACGCCCAAGCCGCTGATCGCAGTGGCTTGAAGCATTGCATGCGCCAGCATGAACAGGACGACATGCCTGACGACGATAGCGACCGACTTTCTGACGACAAGGAGATCAAACAGGACGGCGTTCACTGCAAATAGCAAATATCCAATTGCGGCGCATATGACCCATAGCAAAGGAACTGTCGCCGCAGCGTCCCAGACCAAGCTGGACAAGATCCAGTAAGTGCTCACAAGCACCAGTACCACCGCAGTCATCGCACAGAAAAATAAGGGGCTGAACCGCAAGATAAGGCGCGCTGCGCCCCCCCCCGGTTCGTGCTTGTGACGAAGCACTCTCATGCTAACGGCACCTGCAATAACGAGTAGCACGGGAAGCGCAAAACGTTCGAAGAAGATCTTCGCCCCCGCCATGGTCGAGAAGTCTTCCTGGCTTCCCACCAACCGAAACAGCGTGAAGTCAACATTCACGACTGCATAGGAGAAAATATTGATCGCCACAAACGATGTTGCGCTTGACAGATATCCGCGCTCATCGGAGCGCAGAGCCATCAGTGGAACAAAGATGCGCTCAAGTTGCTCGCGGACAACAATCGTGGCCGTCACCGTGCCAATCACAAAGGCGATGAAAAGGATAAGAAACACTGCTGGCAGGGCCCGCTCCCTCCCCAACAGCAAATATACGGATAGCGGCACCAGCACAACAATGGCCAACGATGCGAGCAGGTTTGCATGGGTGGCCTCGGCCACGCGTAGCAAGGTTAACACTGCAGTCTGCGCTTGCACCGCCAGACCAAACATCGCGACAACCGCGAACAACCACGCCTGTGAATCCGGCCGCATAAGGGCATACCCACCAAGAGTCACGACGCCCAGCAATAGCACTGCGACAGCATTACGCAAGGGTTTCACGAGACTCATGAAAGCCCCTTGAAGCACCACTACACGCACCATGGCCGTCGTGAAGCCCCCCAACAGAACCCCGCCAACCATGATGGCGATGCTCCACCAGTAACCAAATTCGCTGAAGGCATGCGCATCCATACCGCGTGACAGGAACGCAAAAAGCAACGTCGTGAGCAGAAAATTGGAACCTTTGGCAACCAGCAGGTTGCCCAGATCAATCAATCTGGCTTCGAAAGGTATGCTCATCGCTGTCTCTCGGCAACTTGCTTATCCATCCAAAAAGACAGCGCACAAGCAGGCTGATGGCCTGCTGGGTTGCAGCTCGAGGAGTGCTCCGCATTGGGCGAAAAGTACTTGGTCAGATGCCACATCAAGCCGCATGGCATGGTCTCTTGAGCAACTGGAAGGCGGCTACACCGCTTCGGCCACGGCGAACGCATTCCAAGTGTCATCGCCAAGTGGTTTGTCGAGCGACGGAAATGCCGTAAGACTATGCATCCGGAAGCCGGCGACAGATAGCATCAATGCGAACTCCTGCGGAAAGAAATATCGCAAATGGTGGGTCTCGCTACTTTCACCGGTCAGGCGATCCCCGTCAAGGGACCAGAGCTGGATCGTGACGTCGGCAGAGTGTCTTGCCACATCAATGACGGTACTTGCGCTACGTATCACCCGCCCCAAATCGTGGGCGAAAACCCGAACCCGATCTGTCGGCTTTACCGCGAGCACGGAAGGGCCGTACCAAAAATCACAAACAAACAATGCGCCGGGCTTCAGCTGGCGCCGGATATTGCGTAACCCCTTCAGCACATCTTCATTGCCAACAAGGTAGCCAATCACGGCAAACATCATGATGCCGAGATCAAAGTTCGAGCCCGTATCAAAATCACGCGCATCACCCTGGAGCCAAGTTGGTCGGACGATGTCATCAAGGGCCATCGATTTTTTCGCGGCCTGATCAAGCATGGCTTGCGACAAGTCTACGCCGGTAACACGATAGCCTCGCCGGGCCAACTCAATTGCATGGCCACCTGTTCCGCACCCGACGTCGAGCACGGTTTTGGGACGGGTCGGCGCAAAGCGCTTGATCGCCGCGTCAATCAGATCGCATTCACTGGAATAGTTCTTTCCTGCGTAGAACTGATCATATTGCCCTGCATAGTGCTGATTGAATACGCTCATGACTGGTGTTTAGGTTGGTGTGCGCTGGGGCAGTTGTTGCAGTACTTCCGGGAGTGGGCGTGCGATCTCAGCGAATAAACCTGTCCAGTATGCGCTTGAACTTTTCTGCGACATAGTCCAACTCCGCCGCCGAAATGTCCGGCCCAGTGGGGAGATAGAAACTTGAGTACGCAACCTTGTTCGCATTAGGGCAATCCTGCTCCCGAGTCCACCCGCGCTTGAGAAAGATTTCCTGGAGGTTGTAGGGGATGAAGCCTTCCCTCGTTTCGACGCCCACCGCTTTCAGGTCAGCCATGATGGCGGCCCTGTGCGGGGCCAAGTGGTCCTTCAGAACCAGGTGGTACATCCAATAGACCGATTTGGCCCAGGGCTTCTCGATGGGCAGGGCCAGATGATCGGCGTAACCGGCAAGCGCATCGCCGTAGAAACGTGCGATCTCACGGCGGCGCTCAACAAGCTCGTCAGCGCGCTGCATCTGGCCGCAACCGATCGCTGCCTGCAGGTTAGTCATGCGGTAGTTGTAGCCTATGTCCTCATGCATGAACTTGTTTGATGCGCCAAAAGCAAGCGCTTTCAGGCTGCGGGCCTTGGCGGCGACTTTTGGGTCATCCGTGGTCACCATGCCGCCCTCGCCAGTGGACAAGACCTTGTTCGCAAAGAAGCTGAAGCCGCTTGCGTGTGACAGGCTGCCCACTTTCTTACCCTTGTAGGTAGCCCCATGCGCTTCGGCGCAGTCCTCGAACACCAGCAGGTTATGGGCACGGGCGATCTCGTTGACTGGGTCCATATCGGTGGGGTGCCCGAACAGGTGTACCACCATGACGGCGCGCGACTTCGGAGTGATCTTGCGCGCCAGGTCGGCGGGGTCCATGGTCAGCGTGTCGAGGTCGATGTCGACCGGAATAGGCTTTGCACCGCAGTACAGCACGGCAAAAAACGAAGCCATGTTGGTCAGCGTCGAGACGAGTACCTCGTCCCCTTCCTTGACCCCTGCCGCAGCCAGCGCGAGGTGCAAGGCCGTGGTGCCGTTCGAGCACGAAACTGCGTATCTGGCATCACAGAACGCGGCGAACTCGGTCTCAAATCGCCCCAGAAATTCGCCGAACACCCCCGAAACGGCATTCTCCCGCAAGGCCTGGTTCACATTCGCGATCTCTTCGGCACTCAGTTTTGGGCGTGACACGGGGACTTGCATGGGCGTCTCCTCAGGGCGCAATCAGCGGCTCGGTGAGCCGGAAGGTGTCGTTCTCGTACTGGGTTCCGGCCCGCGGGCCCTTGGTCAGGATCAGCACCTCGGCTTCGGTCAGCGCTTTCAGTGCGTGGCGCTCCGTTTCGCGGGTGACGGCAAACTCACCCGGCTTGAGCACCCGCTCCATCTTTTCGCCACCGGGGAACTGGGTGGCCAAGAGAATTTCGCCCTTGACCACGTAGTTCCACTGAATGGTGCGTTCATGGTAGTGATTGGCCCGTACCGCACCTTTTGCAAAGGTGATCAAGGTGACAGCATTGATCTCGTCGTCAGAGATCAGGTCGGTGATGGTGCCGCGCGCGTCGGTATGGGCCGGCAGCAGCTTGATGATTTCCATGGCGTGGGTGTTCCTTGGTCAGACGGACGGATTCGTGAGGGTTTCAACCTGGGGCACATAGAACGTCAGGCCCAGATGCGCGAGCTTGGTCTGGAGCATCGGGGCGATGTTCCAGGGAAGAATCAGGGCGTGGGTGGCCTCCGCGTCGATATCCTGGTCGGCGATGATGGGGATATGCGAGCCCGGGGTCATTTTGCCGATCTTGAGCGGGGATGCATCGGCGACGTAGGCGATGGTGTCGCTGTCGAGCCGACAGTAGTTCAGGAAGGTATTCCCCTTGGTGGCCGCGCCTATGCCGATGATCTTTCCGCCCTCCGCCCTGATCCTGGAGAGGTGGGCAAGCACGGTCGTCTTGACCTTGCGAACGCGACCCATGAAGGCCTCGTAGGTGGCTAGGTCATAGAGGCCGAATGAACGCTCGGCGTCGATCATGTCCGTCACGGATGCGCTGTGCGCCCCGCCCACGCGGGTGTAGACACGGATGGACCCGCACATGTAGTCAAGCCTGTCGATCTTGAACACCGAAAACCCGTGGCGTTGCAGGGCCGCCGCCAGCGGCTGGATCCCGTAATAGTGGACGTGCTCGTGATAGATCGTGTCGAAGGCCGTGCCCTGGACCAGATCGAGCAGGTAGGGCACCTCGAACACGAACACCCCATCGTCGGCCAGCACTTCTTTCGCCGTGCGCAGGAGGGCGCCAAGGTCGTCAGCATGGTTCAGCACATTGGCACTCAGAAGCACCTGGACCGGGCCGGCTTCGCGCAGGGCCTCGACCACGTTGCCGGAGAAGAAATCGTTGATTGTCGGTACGCCGGCCCTGACTGCAAGTGCCGAGATATTGCCGGATGGCTCGACACCGATCACATTGGCATGCCCGAAGCCCTGAAAATGCGAAAGCAGCGTTCCGACGTTGCTGCCGATGTCGACCACCAACCCGTTCGGGTCAGGCCGCTTCACCGCCAGCACGGCCTCGGCAAATTCCCTGAAATGCTCGATCGAGACCCTGGAATTCGAGGAGTCGTAGCTGTAATCCTGCTTCTGATAGCGCTCGACGGCAGATACCGAAAAGAGCGTAAACACATGCCCGCAAGCCCTGCAGGATCCCAGATGCAAGGGGTAGGAGACCTCCGGGCCGAACAGCAACTCTTCGGGCAAGAATGTATCTGCCAGCGGATGAAAGCCAAGGTCGACAACCTTCTCGATTTGCTCTGACTGGCAGAGCCGGCACTTCATGATTTTCACGCGAACCTCTTGATTCAGAACAAGGAACGCCGGCGATGTGACGCGGCTCGCAATTCGGTTTCCGCCTCCACCAAATCGGCATCAACCATTTCCTCAACGAGCTGCTCGAAGCCGATTTTTGGGGCCCACCCAAGTTTCTCTCTAGCCTTGCTCGCGTCACCCAGCAGTGTTTCGACCTCTGCTGGACGGAAATATCCCGGATCAACCTCGACGATGCAGCGGCCATCTGGCAAACAGCCCTTTTCATCAATACCGTGGCCAGACCAATGAATATTCATTCCCAGCCGCTTTGCCGCCAGCGCCACGAATTCGCGCACGGTGTACTGGACTCCCGTGGCGATGACAAAATCCTCGGGGTGTGCTTGCTGGAGCATCAACCACTGCATCTCGACGTAATCCTTGGCATGCCCCCAATCCCGCTTCGCATCCAGATTGCCAAGAAAAAGCGCCTTCTGCATACCTAACTTGATCCGCGCCAGGGCGCGGGTGATCTTTCGTGTGACGAAAGTCTCACCGCGAACCGGTGACTCGTGATTGAAAAGAATGCCGTTGCAAGCGTACATGCCGTACGCCTCGCGATAGTTGACGGTGATCCAATAGCCGTAGAGTTTGGCGACCGCATATGGTGAACGCGGGTAAAAAGGCGTCGTCTCGCGCTGCGGCGTCTCCTGCACCAGGCCATAGAGTTCGGAGGTCGAGGCTTGATAGAAACGAGTCGTCTTTGCCATGCCCGTGATTCGCAAGGCTTCGAGCAGCCGCAATACACCGACAGCATCGGAATTGGCCGTGTATTCCGGCTCCTCAAAAGAAACCGCGACATGGCTTTGTGCCGCGAGGTTGTATACCTCATCAGGCCGCGACTGCTCGACCACGCGTAACAAGCTGCTGGAGTCAGTCATGTCCCCATAGTGCAACACCAGCTTACCGGCGTGTTCATGCGGATCCACATACAGATGCTCAATACGAGCCGTGTTGAAAAGCGAAGTGCGACGCCGAATCCCATGCACCATGTAGCCCTTGCGAAGCAGAAACTCCGCCAAGTAGGCGCCATCTTGGCCTGTAATACCGGTGATCAAAGCAACTTTAGACATCGGCTTTGCTAGGCGGCGAGCAGGTTACAGAAATCCAGCGCCCAAGGTCGTTTTGTCATTTCAACTTTCGATTCCTTGAAGATCGTATGCGGGACTAGATATATTCTGAGGTCGGCTTCGGCGAGCGCCGTTGTCAACTCCGAGAGTCTGACCCGTTCACCGAATCCGTCAGGCAAGCTTGAGGCATACGGCTCCACCACCAGGAAGTTGCACGGGGCCTCTGCGCTCAACCTTCGGCAAATCTCCAAGGCGGGACTTTCGCGCAAATCATCGATATCCGGCTTGAAAGCCAAACCGAAGCAGGCGATTGTAACTTCCCGCGATGTCTTGTTTGGGTGCGCCAACAGGTAGTCCGCGATCGCCAACTTCACCTTCTGGAGCACCCATTCGGGCTTGCTATCGTTCACTTCCCGGGCCGCGCGGATGAGCCGCGCCTCGTCCGGGGTCTTGCTGACGATGAACCATGGATCGACGGCAATGCAGTGCCCGCCCACGCCCGGGCCTGGCTGAAGGATGTTGACGCGAGGATGCCGATTAGCCAACCGAATCAGTTCCCAGACGTTGATATCAAGCTTGTCGCAGATGATAGAAAGCTCATTGGCAAAAGCAATATTGACGTCGCGGAAGCTGTTTTCCGTGAGCTTGCACATCTCCGCCGTGCGGGCGTTGGTGATGACGCAGTCCCCCTCGACGAAGGTCTTGTACAGCCGCGCCGCGGCTGCGGAGCACTTCGGCGTCATGCCACCAATGACGCGATCGTTCTGCACGAGTTCGCGCAGCACATGACCTGGGAGCACGCGCTCGGGGCAATGCGCCACGCGGATGTCGGACGCCTCGCCATGCGTCCGGGGAAAGGTCAGGTCGGGCCGTGCCGCGGCCAGCCAGTCAGCCATCTGTTCGGTGGCGCCCACCGGGGAGGTGGACTCCAGGATCACCAGATCCCCCTTCTTGAGAACCTGGGCAATCGAGCGGCTGGCGGATTCGATGTAATCCAGATCCGGCTGGTGCCCAGCCTTGAACGGGGTTGGCACGGCAATCAAGAAGGCATCCGCCGGCTCGGGCGTTGTGGTTGCGCGCAGAAAGCCCCCGCTGACTGCGGCGTGGACGATGATGTCCAGCTCCGGCTCGACAATGTGAATCTGCCCGCGGTTGATGGTGTCTACCGCCTGCTGATTCACATCGACGCCGATCACCCGCTTCTTGCGACTGGCGAATACAGCGGCCGTAGGCAGTCCAATATAGCCTAGGCCAATGATGGAAATGGTTTCAAAACTCATGAGTAACGTACCTGTCGGTCCTGTGCATCATATGGTTGGGTAAGTACCGGGAAACCGCGCCAACGCCTCCAGGATTCTCTGGCACGCGCGACCGTCTCCATAGGGATTGTGGGCGAAGCTCATACGCTTATAGGCTGCCGCATCGGTCAGCAGCTCCGCGACCCCCGCAGCAATCGCCTCCACGTCCGTACCGACAAGCTTCACCGTGCCTGCCTGCACTGCCTCCGGGCGCTCGGTCGTGTCACGCATGACCAGGACCGGCTTACCCAGGGAGGGCGCCTCTTCCTGGATGCCGCCCGAATCGGTGAGGATGACACAGGCGCGGTTCATCAGGTAGACGAAAGGCAGGTAATCCTGCGGCTCAATGAGGTGGATATTGGTAATGTTGGCTAGCTGGCGGTTGACAGGTTCACGTACGTTGGGGTTGAGGTGAACCGGATAGACGACATCAACATCGGGAAACCTCGCTGCCGTGCGCGCGAGCGCCTGGCAGATGCGTTCGAAACCGCCACCAAAACTTTCCCGCCGATGCCCTGTGACGAGGATGAGACGAGCACCCGGACGCAAGAAGGCAAACCTTGCCTCCAGACTCTTCTGCAAGCCAGCGTCGCGATCCAACTTGCCCGCTACCTCGAGCAGGGCATCAATGACGGTATTGCCCGTGACGAAGATGCGCTCGGCAGGGACCCCCTCGCGCAGCAGGTTCTCCTGCGATGTTTCGGTTGGCGCGAAATGCAGTGCAGCCAAGGCTCCGGTAAGCTTGCGGTTGCCCTCCTCAGGCCAAGGAGAGTAGAGGTTGCCGGTGCGCAGCCCAGCCTCGACGTGCCCCACAGGAATCTGCTGATAGTAGGCCGCCAAGGTGGCAGCCAAGGTCGTTGCGGTATCACCATGCACGAGCACCATGTCAGGCCTGGATTGCAACAGCACATCCCTCATACCTGTCAAGATGGCGACGGTCACGTCCGTCAGGTCCTGCCCAGGCTTCATGATCTTGAGATCAAAGCGAGGGCGGATGGCAAAGAGATCCAGCACCTGATCCAGCATCTCTCGGTGCTGACCGGTTACGCACACTTCCACCTCGAAGCGAGCATCCTTTTGGAGCGCAAGCATGAGCGGCGCCATTTTGATGGCTTCGGGGCGTGTCCCGAAAACGGTAAGCACCTTGACTGTCATCACAACTTAAGTCCGCTCAGGTTTAATTTCTCGACCATAGCTATCTTCTAGCCGCACGATGTCATCTTCCCCCAGATAGCTTCCCGACTGCACCTCGATGATCTCCAGCGGCTCCTGGCCCGGATTGGCCAGACGATGAACCCGTCCGATGGGAATATAGGTACTCTGATTTTCGTCCAGCACC
>Ga0066442_1000159_pt1 | contig 17776 bp, 12 predicted proteins | sample LakWasMet62_LOW9_2_FD_59530 | JGI IMG/M metagenome (GOLD analysis project Ga0066442, IMG submission 59530) | Freshwater sediment methanotrophic microbial communities from Lake Washington under simulated oxygen tension - Sediment Metagenome 62_LOW9 | ecosystem: Environmental > Aquatic >... | reverse complement strand
CCACCCATCCTTCGCCTGTTCGGGCCCCATTGATCAAGTGACTCTGAAGCCAACTGGCGTCGATTTGAAGGATCCCCGCCAATTTGTAAGCATGCTTGGCGCCAAACTGAGCGCACTCAGAAATACCTATCTGACGGCGGAGCCAATGGAGGTTGACACCATTGATCAACGCGCTCCTTAGACACGCGCTCATGCCCGACTCATCAGGAAACACTCGCTGGCGCAACGGCAATGCTTGCTGATCCAACATAAGGATTGATCCGATTGGATGTTGTACCGAAAACCAGGTCGTAAGCCTCCTTCATGTGCTCTCGACTAACAGCTCTCTGCTTTTGTTGCACGCAAACCATGACAGCCTCCGTGATTAGCCGCTTCAGAGCGCGCATATTTCCGTTCGTGGCTCCATGTAGCGCCTTAGGCTGCCCGGGGCTCTCGAGAAACCCAAGGTCAACCCACGTACAGTTCTTGACGAAACTTTTGATCACGCCCGCCCATTGCTGATTCGCCTCGAAAGGCTGCAACTCCAAACGTCCTGTGATCCTGCTTTTAAGTGCCTCGCCGAGCCGATCATCAATTGCCAGCTCTTCATCGCCCGCAAGGACGAGACCGACGTTGGTTTCGTCTATCAACTCACAGAGGAAGTCATTTCCTGTGGGCAAGACACATCCCTTGCGCTCCCCCTTTAGTAGATGTTGAGCCTGGTCGACGAATATCAGTCGCGTTCCCTTCTGGCGAACCAACTCAAAGACTAGGCTACGCTTTTCATAGACGACCTGCTCGGTCAGCCTGGTGAATGGATACTTGTAGGCCTTCAACAGCCCGCCCACAAGATGGCCAGCACTTGTCTTCGGGTAGGCCCTCACACCTAGGCAACCCCACCCTGGCGAGAACAAGGTAGAGTTCGGAAGCGACTTGCTGAAGTATTTGAAGACAGAGCTCTTACCTGTTCCGGAGGGGCCGTACAAACGCAGCCCATGGCCTGCTCCCAGCTCTTTGGATATCTGAAAAATCCTGTCGCAAGCTTTGACCGCAACTCGGAATTGATCGTGCAGCAGGTAGATGCTGTCCACCAGCTTACCGATACGCAGAGCTTCTTTACAGTAAGACTCAAGGCGTCTAGCCTCGATTTCTCGATCCTCGTCAGTCAATTCATCGATGCCTGGAATTTCTTCAAACAGCGTCTTTTCACGTCCCATGATCTACTCCTCTAGAAAGTAACAGCGTCGAAGTCAGGCACTTCAGACGACTCATAGGTCATCTCTTCCGGCGCCACTGTTGCTGCAGCCCGTGGTGGACAGCTAGGAACATCACCATGAAATGTCGATGTCGTCGCTGAAAGCTGGCTGTACCTTTTTGCGGACTCGAAATCCAAGCCCTTGTTTTTACGAACCATTGGATTGATCCATAACTCATGCATTTCTTGGCGTGCGGTGAGGAAACGATCAACCGTACCGCTCTGGTGGAGATGCTTGCGTGTGTAGCTGCGAAGAAGTCGATGCTGGTTCCAAGAAAGACCCTGCGCATAATCCGACCGCGTACAAAAGAGCGTCACCCACTCCTTGGTACGAGAGTGTTGGACGAAAACTGCGCCCAGATCATCCGGATTCCATTTCACAAGCGTTCGGAATTTCCCTCCCGCAGAGTGCAACAGTTCTTTGAGTTCGTACCCTGCGTAGGTCAGACCGAGTAGCTCAACGCCCCCCTGGGCAACAACCATCTTTTTGCTCATGGCCGCAGCGAGATCCAGTCCCTTCATGGTGTTGGGCAACTCTGGAAGCGGACTCATCTCCAAACTTTCCATGAAGCGGTCAAATGGCGTCTCTAGCGTCCTTTTATTGACCTGGGAGGCGTGCTCGTCAACCGCAAATTTGATGAGCCCTTTGCACAACAGGCTCAACGTAATGGATGCGTCTTTTTCTGGGTCAATATTGAGGATATTTGGATCGGGTTTGTAGACTCGGCCTTTTGTGAGCGTTAGAAAATCCAGGTCCGAGAAAGTGCGCTCGACCTTAGGCTTGAGCCAAGGAAATCGAACTCGGCAATACTCCAGGTCACAAGCAAGTTCCCACGCGATAAATCTCAAGACATGTGCATGAAACTCCATGCCGTTATCGAGCAGGTAGCAGTCTCCGATACCCCACGCCAGCCATGGATTCTTGGCACCTGCCGCAATCGCCAGGTGATTCTTAGGGGCGATTCCGTTTTTGATCACATTGATGACGGTCGTTAGGCCGGGCCCGTTGAAGCTGACATACAGTCCAACGATGTACCCTGAATAGCTATCGACAATGATCGTCAGTGTCGGTCGACCCAGCGGAATCCCTGTCCGATCGCAAATCACCACCCAGTTCAGCAGCGTGTGATCGGCCTCAAGACGCGCCATGGCCCTAGGCGTTGTAGTCCCTGTTACCGTGTATCGGAGCTTCTGATGGGCGTATTCCGATCCATAACGCTTGGTCAGAACCATATGCGGGTCTAGCTCATCTTTTCTTCGCTGGAATGTGGCCATGGAGATTTTTGTTTCTTCATCCGCGATCTCCCCGTGTTTTGCCATCTGTTTGAGCCGCTCGCATAGTCGTTCATATGTATAGGTCAGCGAAAGTCGCGCCCTTTTTAGATAAAAGGTCTTAAGCACCCACTCCATCGCCCCTTCAACAGCCTCTGATACTGATCGTCTCCTCTTCCGGCAGTGATTGCCGCTGACCAGAGAAGCTGCATTCCCTCCAGATAACTCGTAGTCACGCATCCACTTCATAACGGCAGACGTTGACGGCGGCTTCTTCTTTTGCCAGACTTTTTCCCACCTTCCTGTTGAAAAGTTCTTCTCAATCACTCTCGATATTTCCCGACGCTGACCTCGAGAAAGACCTAGTTTTTGGATCTGGCGAATCAGGGAGATTCGAAGCCCAACTTGCTCGCGCTCCTTTTCTGGCAAAGAGCTCAAATCGAGAATGACATCAGCCTTATTTGGTGGGTCTCCCTCTTTTTCTGCAGTTTCGCCTTGAACTACGGTCAGTTGTTTGGACTGCAGCATCGAATAGAACTTTGAAAGTTCAAATTCCTTGAACTGTCCTGCCCTCTGGTTTTCGAACTGCACGCTGCTCCCGCCGTCTCGAAGCACACGATTGAATTGATACGTGGCGTTGCCGTATCGGATGACCAGGCTTTTATCGAGTGATACCCGAACCGTCATGACTTTCTCCTAGTAGTTGTCGAACACAGCCAGGGAAGTGACACCAGCCGCTCGCCCCAAGCGGGTTCTCTGTCTATCCTGGCTGTGAAGGTTCAAGCAATCAACCAGGCAGGTACCGAAACCCTCCGGCGACAAGCGCCATCGGGTCAGGCTCTGCTTGACTGGACGGGTGTAGTGCGTCACGGACAATAGGCCCTACGGCCACTGAAGCGCGCTTTTTCAGCGCGCTCGAGCGTGGCACCCGAACCGGTCTGGGCGCTCCCCCATCGACCCAGGGGGTGACCTGAAATCTCGCCTCGAAGCTCGAAAGATCTTTTTCGGGTTCGTATTCAGCGAGACTGATCCGTGCCTGGTCTTCGATGCAGTCTTCGTAGTGCAACCGCAGCCAGCGGCGAGAGATCATGTGCAGAACCACTTCTCGTCGCACTTGAGCCTTGCGCTCCAGATCCTCTAAGCGCAACTCTTCACCCCGATCAAGCGCCTGAAGAACTTTGTCAGTGGTTTCCTTCTCGATTTCGGCCTTCCCGTGTCTGTAGATTTCCGACGCCACTTGGGCCTGGTAGCCCCAGTCGATGTTCTTCTCCGTGATCACATAGAAGGTCAACCCCTTCGGGAGCAGCGCTCGTGTTGCAGCGTCAAATACCCCCAGAAACTGAGCCACCTTGGAAGATGGCTTGATTTCGATGATGATCTTCTGCGACCTGATAACGATGAGGAAGTCCGGGGTGTACTTGCCCCACTCAATCTGGATGGTGAATGGCTGGCTTCGGATCTCACTCACCCCGTGGCATTGCATGGCGCTTTGGATGAAGCGCTTCTCCAGCTGCGACTCGTGCTCAATGGGGTGGTCTTGAAACCAACGGCAGTTGACGATCCCGACCTTGCGGCCGGGAGAACGGGTGACGACCTTCCTAGTCTTGGATGATTTGGCCATGGCTGGCTCCTTTCAGCATTCCGTTTTGGGAAGCGAAAGGACGAGTTGACACAGCCAATGACCGGGGGGATACTATGTCTCAGGGTGTCCGTCCAAGATTCCTGAGATGTGGCCCGTCCGCATCGGCTAGCGCCGGCAGTCCTTTCGTGGGGTTGTCGGCGTTTGCTTTTACATAGACACCTCCTCAGCTTCACCCGCCATCTGGGCCATGTACCTAGCCAGGGCGCGCGTGGCAATGAATGTCTTTTTCCGACCTTCCGGCCGAATCAACTGAAGAGGAAGTCGCCCCTGGCTGACTGCCCGCTGGAGGGCGCCACGGGTGTTGAATCCGAGCAACGGAGTCGCCTGTTCCACGGCGACCAAAGGGCCGTGGCGCTCGAAAAGCTGTTTGAACGTTAAGGACTCAAGAGACAAGGACATGCCGTCCCAGTCCGACTCAGGAACTGGCTTTTTGCCAAGATCTGGTGCAAGGTCCATTTTCCGGCATATTCATCGAATTCCTGGAAAATGGCAAGCTATTTTTACGCTAAGTTATTGATTTAAAAGGATTATTTTTCGCGACATGCATACTTCGCGAAACGAATTTCCGTGGAGTGATGTGCATGGGATAGCCACTTCCGACCCTATCCGCCATAGCGGAACAACGCTATCAGGCTGACGCCTTCATCATCCTCTCTTGAGTTACCGCACTGCGAAGACGCTTCATCAGCCCCCAAGCCGCGACGACTTCTTGATGGGTGGCGTCGTTGAGTACGCTCCCATAGGAACCCAGCTGGCGGTCAAAGAGCTGCCTGCCACGCGCGGTATCAGCCGATTTTTCGAGCCACCCATGGGCCGGGAGGAGTAACCGCTCAAACCTATCACCTGGCAAGGCATTGGCCATGGCCAGTCCCGCTGGATCAAAGTCGAAAAATCCCCAGATCGGTTCAGATCTGGCGCGTATGAGCTCCGCGGCATCTTTGTTCGGCACATCCTTCTCGCCCCGATAGATAGCCAGCACCGCCAAGTCCCGCCGGTCTATCCAGTCGTACTCCTGCAAACCGCGAAACGTCTCCAGGTTCTCAACGACCATGATGCGCTCGCAGGTCACCCGCATGGCCTGCTCCACCGTCAGGACCAGGTATGCCCCCTGCGGGGTGTACAAACCATGTCCATCGAAGAGACAATTTCCAAGCCCCTTGACTGCCACCGAATTCGCATGCGGCGCCACGCTGAAGTCTTTCTCGGACATGCCACCGTACTCGGCTGCCTGGGCCCGGGTCGCGACATTTCCAAGGGCTCTAACTGGCAGATGGTTAGCCACGAGGAGGCGCTCCGCAGCAGCAAAATGAGCATCCGTGTACTCCACACGACTACCAGCAACCCGCCCCAGACTGAAGTGCTCGGAAAAGTAGCTCGCAGCCGCACTGATCTGCCGGCTTGGGGAGCGTTCAGCGACCAGGCGCTGGAGGAATGAGATCTGGACGGCTGTGAACGCCATCACACGACCTCTAGCTGCACCGGCGCTGACCGCACAGCGACGTCATAAAACTGCTCATTGATGGGGAAGGGATCAAGGACAGTATCCGCCACAAACTCCACTCGAAAGCCGCTTCCTTTGAGTTGCAGGCAGGCAAACATCAGCCAGGCCTCATCGCTCATTTCCCCGAGCTCCGCTCGCTGTCGCTTGAAAGCCAGAAGCGAAACAGGCTGCGCCGCATACGCGGCTTCCGTAGCCAGATCCCGAAGTGCCAGTCGCTCCGGACTGAGCATCTCCTGCAGCTGCTCATCCTCCTCGACCAGCAGTTGGGGGCCATGCTCGGGTTCGGCGGCTTCAGGCGAAACAGAAGTCGCCGCCGGCATCCTGGCTACAGCGGAAAGCATCGCTTCACGCACGATAGGCTCCATGTCCGCAACGTCCGGCTGAGGACGCAGTTCATGGCACTCGGGTCTGAATAACGCCTTGTTCGCACTTTCATCAACAGGGAGCTCCCAGCCGTCCGTCGTCTTGTTCTGCGACAGATATAGGGCAAAACGAGCGAGGCGCTTCAGACGTACCTCCATCAGCTTGGCCTCAAACAAGCGCTTGCTGATAACGGTCTGCGCATCCTTGATTTGAGAGGTCCACTGCAGCCGCTTGGCCATCAGTCGGCGGGTCACAAGTTGCCGGATGTGCGGCAAGCCCGCGGCGATGGCTTCGTCACCAATACGCTCCGCAAATACCTCCACGGCGTCCATATCCAGCAAGAAAATCTTCACTTGCTGGGCGTAGTACTTGTTCTGGCGCAGCTTAGAACCTAAATCGTCCACATTGCCATACTGTGTCGAGATCAGCGAGTGCAACAGCTTCAGGTTCTGCTCGATGGAATACGCCATCTCTACGATGGACTCGTCTAACGCGAACTGCAGACGCAGGATATCCTTGCCGGCCCCCTGCTGCTTCAGACGCCGAAGCTCCTTCCACTGTTCCTGTGCCTGCTGCATGGTTCCCGTAACCCGGCGCAGCGCCTGGAAAGCTTGATAGCTCGCCAAGTGATCAGAAATGAACTCGCGCAAGCGCGGGTTCAGCCGATAGCTGTCCTCCTCATAGGGCTTTAGGACACTCAGGTTGAACAATGCGTCGATGGCCGCATTGCGCACCTTGTCGCCGGTGTACACCGAGCCCTCGAAGGCCTCCGCCACCAAATCGGCATGTTTGGCCAGCGCCGCCAGCAAACGCTGTACTTGCTCGCCACGTTCGGTCACGGGGCGACCCCTTCGCCCGATCCGGACTGAGCTTGATCGACCAGATCGTCCTCCAGTTCGGACCGATCATCCACTTCCGTGTCTGGGATTACCTTGTTCTCATCCAGGAACTGCAGTACGGCGTAAAGCTGCTCGATCTTCCCGGTGACCTGATAGGTGCCACTGTCCTTATTTGCTAGAACCATATATCCGTCCTTGGTCAGATGGTCCAGTAGTTTGCGCAGGTTCTCGTGGTTGGTATTGCGCATTGCCGCATTGGTGATGTACCCAAGAAGACCCTTGAGATGCGCCTCCAGCGTGCTGGACTGGGAGACGGCGGCCTCAAGCTCATAGAGGGCAATGTACTCACCCGGACTCAGTTGCACTCTGCTGACGTCCGTCTGGCGGATGAAGTCCAGCAGGAGCACGGCTGGGCCGTACTCGTCGCGAAACTTCAGCAGCTCGCTCTTGACCTGCGTGACTTCCTTGGCTCCGATGTGGTCAAACGAAAGAAAAAAGGCACCTTCGTCACCAATGCGTGCCAGGCGCATACCCAGAGCCTGTAACCAGTTGTCAACTTCCTCGCGTTCGGTGGCTTCCTCGAGCAGCTCGAACTCGGGTCGGTAGCGCACTGGGCAAATGTATTCGCCAGCCAGAAGCAGCTTTAGGGTTCTGGCATTCATGATGCGACCTCCATTCCAGCCACGGGATTGGAAGCAGCCCCACTTGGGCGGTATTCTCGGATACGACCACGATCCTCAAACAGGTACCTCTGAGCGAACATCGCCTGCTGCGCCGGCCCCAGTTCCGGGGAGGCAGTTACCACGTCAATACGGTTCTCCTGCAGCATCAACATGAGCGCCAGAAAATTCTTGGGATCGAATTTGCCCACCTCATCGGTGACCCACGGCACGTGAACGGGATCGGAACCACGGATGGTGTTCAGCAGCGCTGTCATGAGTGTGATAAGAACGAGTGAGGTCAGGCCCTCAGACGAAATATTCTCCAACTCGCTGGCCCGCTTGAACTCCTTGTGCTGACCGTTGTCGGTGACACTGCCCTTAAGCGAAATGTGCGAGGAGAGGTTCACCTCCAGTCCGCCATCGTTACTCAAGACGGTCATGAACTCGCCCAGGGCGCGCGCAGTCTCATCTGGCGGCAGTTCTCGGGTGTAGTCCTTGCCGAATTCGTTGGCATGCCTTCGCACGACTTCGTCCATCCGTGCTAGCTTCTTGTAGAACCCCAGGTTCTCGAAGTTGGTAATGATGTCCAGCCGCATGTCCTTGATACGCTCGAATCGGCGCACCCCCGACAGACCGCTCTGAAGCCTATCGTTGAAGGCAGCCACCTCCTTCTCGAAGGACTGAATGGACTTTTGGAATGCTCCAATATTGGACAGCAAGGTCTTGAGCGTGAGGTTCACGTCATTCGCAACTTGCGGGCCGATATGTTTGTAGCAAGCGCACAGTTCTTCCGCCCGCCGAATGTCGCTGCTCTCAGAAACGGCTTCAAGACTTGTCTCAACCAGATCGCGCACCTGACCCTCTCGTGCGGTCAGGTTCTGACGCAGCTGGGCGGAACGTTTTCCAATGGATTCGATCAATGACGTGAGTGCCTTGCGATCTCCATGCACCAGCCCTCTCAACTCTCGGGCCGTGGTCTTCAAGTCGATCACCGAGCCGCCGCTTGCCTGGTAGTCTCCAAACTCCTCTTCCAGCTCTGCCAGCACGGCGAGTTCGTCCTCGATATCGTCCAGACGTTTTTGCTGCGTGGAAAGAGAAAGCTCGTACTCACGTGCGGCTTTGGCTGCTTGTGCGTCAAACTCGGAGAGCTTCGATGCTTGTAGCCGCGAGACCTCCTGGGCCTGTCCAGCGAGTGTCCGCAAGGTTTCGACCCCGGCCGCCCCAACCTCATCCAGCCACTTTGACCAGCGTTGGACCAAAGGTTTCTTTGATTCGCCCTCCTCTATGTTCTTTGCGACTACATCCAGTTGTGCTTTGAGCTCACCCAGTCGCTGGACATTCACACCCTTATTCGATAGTTGCTCCAGAAGCTGAGCGTCCAGCTCCTGAACGGTCTGATCCAACTCGACCACCAGGCGTGCGATGCTCGCGTCCACTGAAGCGATGGCGTTATCCTGAACCCGACGCGCCTCGTTACGTTGATTGCCGTGAGAGGCCTTAATCTTGGTTTGCTCCAGCGCAAGTTGGCTCTCCAAGTTGCGCTGCTGCGCCTTAATGCCGTCGACTTCACCTTTGAGGCGTGTCCATTCTGCAGTCGCTTTTGCTCCCGCATCACGCTTTTCAGTCTCGATCCTATGTTTTGTGGTCGTCAATGCCGTCTTAAGCGTATCAGTCTGCTGGTCCAGAACCGCTAGACGTGCCCGCACGGACGCGGTGTGGGCTTCGGCAATATTCAGGGCCTCAGATTTCCCGGTAAGGCCACTGTGGAGCAGCTGCAGATGGGCTTCAGCTGCGGCATGCCGACTTTCTGCCGCCGTCACGGCCTGGCGAGCCTGTTCGTCATTGCTCCAGTCCGGCGCTGCGATCACGCCGGTATTGAGTTGCCAGTCGTATATCGTGTTGGATGCGTCCTCAATTACTACTGGCGCCAGATCTTCCCTGTCCAGCAGCTCAGGGTTGATGACTTTGGCCAGATCACGCTTCCATGAGTCATCGGCATGATCGCGCAACGCGGCGAGCAAGGTACCCGGATTGGGACTCAAGCGTAGACGAGCTTTGCCCACGGCTGCCGATGCCTCCTCAACGTCGGTCTTGGCAGCGCGGATAGCTTGCTCATGTTCCGAGAATGCTCGCCGCACCTCTACTTCGGCCGAAGTCGCTTCGGACAATTCCCCGGAAGTCCTGGCGCGCTGCTCGATATGAAGATTCAGGCGATCGGCTGCCTGCTCCGCTTCGTGTACGGCTTCGGCGCTTGCCGTCGGGGTGTTTTTTCTAAGTTCCCAAGCTGCGCGTTGCTCTATAAGGGGTTCCAGTGCCGCATCCAGCTCTGCGCGACGATCTTGATGCATCTGCGACGCTTGTTCCAATGCCGCTGTCTCAGCAGCCCCAATGTTTTCCAGAGCTTGTGTCAGGCGATCCCGATGAGGTTGCTTACTCTTTTCCAGGTCAACCTTGCGCGTGGAGGCTGCCGTTATGGCCTCCTGCTTCATCTGACCATAGCGGGTGGTGACCTGGCTGTGCTCAGATTCTGCGGCATCCACCTGTTGCTTTAGGTTCTGGCGAGTCAGCTGCAGGCTTGGAAGGTCTTGCACCTGAAGCTCCCAGTGAGCAACTCGCTCCCTGTCAAAGAACTCGGCAAGGTTTGCTTGTTCCTCGTACTTTGCCTTGGTATCGTTTGCCGTTGTGCTCGCCAACTCAGCAGCCTGCTCAAGAGTTGCACGCTCGAGTGCCTGGGCTTCCACGGCCGCGGCTCGAGTCTTTATCAAGGCGTCAATCGCGCCAGTCACCTGGGTACGCTCGTAGATTCGCGCCGCCTTGACTGCGAGAACATCCACTCGTCGGGCGCGAAACTTCGTTTCCGCTGCACGGTGCTCACGCAAGTTCTCTTCCAGCTCAACAATTTTTGGCGCCAGCTTGAATGCATCCGCAACGGCATCCCGGTTACGAATCCATCGCTCGATGGGACCTTTACCCTGTTTGAACGTCAGTTTGGCGCGTTCGGCGCCATGCCCTAGGTCTTGCTGGACGAGACCGACAGCCACTTGCACGATGTCAGCAAAGTTGATGTGCTTTTTGACCATCGCAGCAACTAGGCGGTCCAAGTTGTCTAGGGCCTTGGGACCAAAGGACCACTCCAGGCTATACCTGCGCAGACGCTCCTTTTCCTTGGACGTGGCCGGCGTACGCAGGATGACGGAACGATACTCAGCTGTCGTGAGCTTTCCCGTGGCCTGGATTCCCAGGCTGGAGGCTTTGAGCTGCGTCTCTTCGTCGTCAAGGAAGCGACCATCGTCTACGAACAGTTCCTTGCGAAAGCCACAGCGATATAGGCGATAGAACGGCACGTCCGGATCGTCGGCACGTCTGCGAATGATGGCCAAGCGCATGTCCTCTTCACTGTTTGAGCCGCGTTGGTATTCGAAAGCGATTGCACTCGCAGCAGTGGGAAGAATGAAACGAACCATGGGCTCCTGCCCTTGGCCAACTGAAACAATCTGGCTTGGGAGGTGCCCGAAGAATAGCGGCAGGATGCGCAAAGTGGTTGTCTTGCCAACCCCGTTATCACCGAGGACCGCGGCACCACCTCTTGGGTCGATGGCGGTGATACGACCACTTGGAACATGCAAGTTTGTGCCGGCATTGATAAGCACCATGCGGCACAACTGATATTGAAACTCCCTGTCCCCCATGCTGCCCCCCATTCTTTGGAACCATACTAACCATCTTGATCATTCTAGATCGGGCTTCTTTGGGAGCGAAGAGGAGCGCTAAGCAGCGATTGCAGACTAACGCTCAATCGCGTAGAAGACCGCCGATGGCCAGAAGCGGCCTTCCGCGCCAGTCCGCTATTGGGAAATTGCCTAGAAAAGTTGTCCCGACGTTCAACCCGATGATCAACACGACACGCAGCTGTCGAGACGATTCTTGCCAATCGCGGCGATTGAGCACCACCTGGAAGAGTATGCGGGCCTAAGTGCGTACGGTATAGCAGGTCAACTTGACGAGACCTTGATTGACATTAGAACGAGTGCAACATCGAATGCAATAGTTTCGAAAGCGAACGAGGACTACGCTGCTCGGTCCGTATACAGGATATCGCAACGGACTTCGAGCTTCTTTCGCTCGCCAACGGAAGGCAGCAAGCTAGCTCGAAGTCCCTCCGGTACCGGGATGAAGGTGCGATTCTTCATGACTATCGTTGAAGTCTCAAACGATCCGCCACCTGACTGACTCGATATGAGATCGCTGGTCTGGACATCGTAGTAGAGCCCAAAGTCGCCCGAGTGATGTTCGAAGATGAACAGCGCTTTCTGTCCGCCCCACACGACCGAAGTGCGATGAGGCTGTAAGAAAAACTCACCTCGCTCCTCGCGAACCCCGTCCGTCAGCGCCAAGAAGCAGCGGTAGCCATTCAGCGGCTCTTCATTATCTGGAATCGTTAGCAGCTTGCAGTTAGTTTCCATGTCCAGCCGCTGGATCGAAGGCGCGGCGCCAACGGCGATGACCTCATCGCTTCGAATGACCTTTTGGTTGTCCACGACATCGGGAACAACATCGCGGACCGCAGCGGAGACTGTCGAGTCGAGAACTTGATAGCTTCGTTGCACAGCGGCGGACCTCGTCGACGCCTGAGCCATCGAAATCTTGCCGTTCAAGTAATCCTGCCACAGCGAAGCAAGATTCTCGAGATCGGCCGTTTCGTACTCAAAGACCTCACGAGTCCTGTGCACAGACTTCAGGAAAGCCTCTGCTCCTTGCCGCGTAGCACTCGGTACCAGGTCAGCGATCTTCGGGAAGATCACGTTGCGCACGAAATCCTTAGCCATGTGCCCGAAGGCAACGTACTCCTTATCGTAGACATCCAGCATCAACCGAACCGTGTGTCCCGCGGGGTCGAGTACGATCTTTAATGGCTTTACCTCTTTGACTGCCAAGATGGGTAATCCGTGACTGATCTTCCCAAATTGGATCTCAGCGGTCAAGAAGTAGTCCGTCGATAGAATCGATGACAGTCTGAACGCCAGTGCTGATTCACTAAGGCTGTACTCCGCAACAGGCTTTTGGCTGAGAACAGTAGGCTGATCGGTCATCTCCGACACACGTCCACGGTTTCGCAGGTAATTCAACTCGACCTCACGTCTCGGCGACCCTCGGCTCGGCAGGACCATCGGCTTCTCAACGGACGCAAGCGCCTGAATCGACGCATCGTTTCCCGGGTAAATGATGATCGGGGTGGTTTGTGACTTGAGACAGATTTCAGCAAGCGTTGCATTGTCACCAGGCTCGATTCGCGTGCGAAGGAGTCCGCACAGGTCCCATCGCCCCCTGCCCCCAGCCCAATTCACGAATGCCGCGTTGACATTGCTCTCCTGCCGCTCCGAAATCTTGAGAGAAACGAAGTCGTCAAGGGGGCCGGTCAGACGCTGCAGCATTTGAAGACTGTCTGTTGTCAGGGCCTCTCGCCCTGCTGTTGGCTGTAAGAACAGGAAATCCGCGATCCCGCCGAATCCGTAGATCGACGAAAACGCCGCGGTAGCGAGACCAAAGCGACTTCGGAAGGTCCTGAGGCTCCCTAACCCTTGCCTGAGAATCATCCTGCCATAAATCGGGACCTCCTCGAACTTGATGTTGCTCAGGTCAATCCGCATTTCGCCCGACGGCGCGCCGGTCAGATTGACATCGGCGACAAGGTGAGGCCCCACGGTGACGTTCGTGTCGGTGTACTGCCAGGAGGCTTGGATCCGGGGGACGGCGTCCTCTATGGGCTGTTTGCTGACAAGCGCCCCATTGATAAGCACCTCGATGTCCAGGTACTCGACAAACGCTTTGAGGTAAGCGACCGCTTGGTCAACGTCGATCGTCTTTCCTTCCTGCATTGTGGCAGACACCTGTGTTCCGGGAGTGCCAGTGCTTTGGATGACATCGAAGGTTATGCAGTCCTCTGTCACTGACAGTGTCGACCGTTGCGCTCTGCAGCGCGTACGTCCGCCAGTCACGGCGCTTTCGGACTCAACAGAGAGCTCTTCCGCAATACCAAAGTTGGCCATTGCGCCAATGCCAAACGTTCCCACGACGCCAGCTGCACGCGCGTCGGCCGTATTCTTGCTGCTCGAGCCCGCGCGCCAGAAATGCATCCGGAGGTCGCTGTCGGACATACCGATACCGTTATCGGAGACCGTAATCCGATTGGGTTCGATCGTGACGCTAATTGATGGAACGAACTCGTGTCCGAGGTGACGACGCATCAGGATTGCATCGAAGGAGTTCTGAACGTTTTCGCGTAACAGTGCAAATGGAGAAGGGTCGATCTGCGCTGCCAGAACCTCAATCATTCTGCCGATCTCTACGGAGAACGGGATCTTGCCAGTGATTGTCATTTCGCCATCGCCTCCGAAGCAGAAATACGAGCACGGAGTTCGCGCGATGTCGGCTCTTCGACACCGAGACGTTTTCCATGTAAGTCAAGCGCAGTCCGAGCCTTCGCGAAGGCTCGGACTTTCATGTAAACATCCGCAAGCTCTACGAGTTCGCCAACACTCCTTGGACATTCGAGCAGATTGAGTAACAGCAGGTGATCATGTGTTTCGCGTGCGGCCTCTAGTAGCAGTTGTCGACCAAACTCAGGAAGGATTGCCACCAGTGGGCCCAAGATGCGCTTGCATTCATCGGGACGTCCGGACTTTAGCTCACGCTCGCCCGATTCAAGTGCTGCGGCGATGTCGTTAGCTAGTACGCTCGCGGAGCGACCAGGCAGGTCGGGAGGAAGATCCCATTTCAGGTCGACGAAACTTGCGCCGCCCAGTGATGCTCGACGAGCAGGAGTGAACAAGTTCGCGACACTCATCTCGCGAAAATGCACTCGCGCACTAGCAAGGTCGTCGTTGATTTCGATGACGTTATATCCCCTCACCGCTCCAGTAGGAAGCTCTCTGGAACCAGCACAAAGGGATCCTGCACTGACCAATGCCATCGTTTCCTGAGTCGCCAGGTTGATTTGTATAGGCGTCGCGTCTGGTCGGTGTTGATGGCCGAACAACCCCAAGCGAAATCCACGGCCGATCATCCCCCTCACGATGTCGATGTCCATGTAGTCACTCCTGTGAGGCGGCCCCTCAATGTTGTGATGCCAAACTGCCAGCAAGAGTCCAAATCCACCCTTGTCCAAAAGATCTAGCTGGGCGCGGCCGATCGCATCTTTGGGGATGCGGCCGTGAAATGTGTAGCAATCGTTCCCCTGGCAGGAATCAAACGCTGCGAGTCCGATGCGTCCATTCCACAACGAATAAAGGTTGGCTGCTTGCTCACGACTCACCTTTAGAAGATCTGCCGTGCCCGCATAGAACGAGTCAAAAAAATCCCAAAACGCCGCCATACGACTTTGGTATACGGCCTGGTTCTTGATCTCAAGGAGCTCGCGCGTCTTCCAATCCCATCGATGCACTGAGTCCGAGCTCGCGAGCACCCCACGGACATCCTTTGGGAAGGTTGGATCACCAGGGGCGATCACCTCCATTGAGCTTCTTGCTCTGGCCCAGTTGATGTCATGATTGCCAGGCACCAGCACGACTTTCGATCGGTCGCCTTCTACAAACCTATCGGCGAGCTCTACGAGGAACTCCCGAGCCGTCGCGTACTGTGCAGCCAGCGCAACTTCTGCATCCATGGCATCCATCTTGACGCCTTGGATGATGTCACCACTAACCACGATCGCGTCAGGCGCTTTGATCCGCGTCGGCTCTTGTTCGTATCGCCGTCTATCGCTGACGAGCGCGGAGACCAACTCCGCATTCGAAATGGTGTCTTCGGGAGACCTGTGAAGGTCAGATATGTGGAGGATCGAATACACCGGAAGGGCCCCAGCTAGTCGCAAATCCAATATGCAGACCGTCGACAGCATTTTGCCGGCCCGCCGCGGAATCATACATGGGCTGAGGTAGCTTGGATCACTCACGTGCTGTGACTCCAGTCCGAGCGCGCCGCACGCGTCTTTCAGTAATCCGGCTTCGACAGGCTCGACCACGGGTTCTGTTGCCCTGAAGGCGAGATCCGGCGCGTGGCTGGCTCGGCGGACGATGAGTGATAACCTTCGAATGCGCTTCAGTCTATCGAACCCCTCCAAAAGGACTCCGGTGGCTCGATTCGTGGCTGCAGGCATCCGCTGCACCCCTCGCTGCCAATGTCACTTTCACTTGCTTAGGCGGTTACGCGTCTGCCGTCCGACGTCTGCGCCAATACTGAATGTCCGGCTTCAAGCAAGCCGATTGACTCGTTGAGCGGCTGCTGTGGGTCGGACACAGGCCCACGCACGTTTGAAGGCGAAAGACAGCTACCAGCCTGAAGCTCGGTGAAGAACGGCTGGAGTGCAGCGATATAGGCCCTCAGAGCAAGCGAAAGCGATGACTGCAATCGATACGCCAGCGGACACTCGAACCAGTGTACTTAGCCTTACCAAGCGGATCCCGCTCGGCTTGAGCTGAGGGCAGGTCAAGTTCAAGGCACATGTAGCTCGGTTCGCGCCTCAGTCCTTCGGCTGGAGACGTGTGCGCCAATCGCCGGTTCTCCGGGCAAAGGTCATGCCATCCACCAAGCAAGTCCCCGAAGATCATCAGCCGCATGCAACAGGAATGCGCCAAGGCCGTGCACGGTGCCGAGGTGCAGGCCCGTTTCGAAGCCGAAAGCGCCACCGCCGAAGGCAGCATGGCCAAGTAATATGCCGACTTCATTGCCGAAGAACAGGCCCGCTGGAAGGAAGTGGTGATCAAGGCGGGGATCAAGGCCGGCTGATCAGGAACCGTCAAACCTGGAAGCCGCGGGGTTCGCACCTCGCGGGTGTTTTGTTTGCGTCGGTGTGGGAATGGCGGTTGGGAACGCGAACCTCCTTACCTGACCGCCGGCTTCAGTTGGCAGGAAATTGCTGACGCAACATCGCCAGACTATCCCGAAATTCAGGCCACCATGGCTCATTCGCATACAGCTGCTTCGCATTCGGTTCATCAAGCGCAACATCCACGAAATTGCTCAATCGTCGCAGTCCGGATGGATGTGTCGAGGCAGTCTCCTCATCGGCGTCAAGCTGACTGCTCATGGCAAAGAACAAATACAGAGCGCTGGTGGCCAACAAAGGCACCTTGAGATCCTTTGCCCTTCTCAACGCCCACAGATCGGCCTCCCGTTCCCGTCGGCGACTCTTGCTGAGCTCATGTGCATCCCCAGCGTTGATCAACTGGGGGTTCATTGGGCGCGCTAGGTGACCAGACATATGGTGCCCAAGCTCATGCAACAACAGCAGCTGAAGACTGTAGAAGATCATGTCGTTGCGCTTGCGGCTGAGCTGTGGATCGTTTCTAACTCGGTTTACGCTGACTGGCGCGAAGCCAGACTCCGGTCGAGCAGACCACGAATACGGCTCCCACACGGGATTAGGCCGCTGGTGCTGCTTGATCAAATCGGTGTTCTCGGACATGGCGTCTTCCAGGTAGCGCATATACGCTTCGAGGAATCCGTTGTGCCCGGAGATCTGCTGCACCACCATGGCGTCAGCCATCCACTCGATGATGGCCACCATGCCGCCCGGCACCACAACCAAGTCTCGACCACCCGTGCGCGTCGCAAATGCGTTCACCCCCCATGAGTCGGTGACCGATATGTCAATTCCGCTCAACACTTGCAGTTCTGTTGCCGACAGCACCGGTCTGAGGCGTTCTTTGGTTTGTTGAAAGACCTGCCTAACAAATACCTTATGCCGATAAAGATCAATTTCACCGGCCTGCTGAGCGTCAGCCGGCGTCTGGAACAGCAACAGAAGCATCAGGCAATATCTCAGGAGGTTTTTCATAGGTAGGTCTCCTGTTCCGCCTTGGTAATGCTGTCGATCAGAGATTGATCGAAACTGCGAAGCGCCTGGGAATTGGCCGGGTCGGAGTGCGCGCGCCTTCTTGCCTCGACGTATTCAAAGTACCTGGGAAATTTCTTGCGTAGCAGTTCTGCACGGACGCTATTCAGGACTTCCATCGCGGGCTTGAGGTTCTTGGGATTCGAATTCCATGTGCCACCCGCGTCGATCGCTATGAGCGTGTTCAGCGCCTTCAGGAGATCCTTGTCGTTTTGCGCGCGGCCGCTTGTCAAATAGACGACCGTCTCGCCGCCACTCGCGGGCGCACCCGAAGAAGGGCCTGAATTCTTCTGGATGAGCAGGTTTTGCGAAAGCGCCGCCACCAGCACCGCTGCGCCAAAGAAGGTGAAGAAGGTACCGGGACCCACGTC
>Ga0066442_1000139_pt1 | contig 19699 bp, 19 predicted proteins | sample LakWasMet62_LOW9_2_FD_59530 | JGI IMG/M metagenome (GOLD analysis project Ga0066442, IMG submission 59530) | Freshwater sediment methanotrophic microbial communities from Lake Washington under simulated oxygen tension - Sediment Metagenome 62_LOW9 | ecosystem: Environmental > Aquatic >... | reverse complement strand
CTGGTCGCGCTCTTCGGACAGCGCCGAATCCATCTTCATCTTGCCCACCACCTCGCGCACAGCGGTCTCGGCCGCCTGCACCACTGCCTCGCTCGGGCTCTTGCTCTCGAACAGGAAGGCCCGCGCGTCGTTGAGTCGGTACTGCACGGCGAACTTGATCTCGACGATGTTCTCGTCTTCGGTCAGCATGGCCGACTCGCGCAGGCCGGTGGCCTTGATCACGGTGTCACGTCCCACGTCGACGGAACGGATCTGGGTCACGAACACCAGCTCATGACGTTGGATCGGGTACGGCAGGCGCCAGTTGAAACCGGCCCCGACCGTGGACTTGTAACGGCCGAACTGGGTGATCACGGCCTGCTGGCCTTCCTGCACGATGAAAAAGCCCGTGCCGAGCCAGATCAGCACAGCGACCCCGGCAATCAGGCCAATGCCCAAGCCGGCATTCTTCATATCGGGCTGGAAGCCGCCACCCGTGCCACCACCATTGTTGCTCGGACGACCACCGCGACCCGAGCCGCCCCCGAAGAGGCCTCCGAGCTTGCGGTTGAAATCACGCCACAGTTCGTCCAGGTCCGGAGGCCCCTGGTTAGGACCCTGGTTCTGGCCCCGCCCCTGACCGCTGCTTGGCGGCGGCACATCGGACTCCGGCCGGGACGGCTCAGGCTTGCTGTTGTCGGCCGGTTTGTCGTCGCCACGGCCCCAGCGGGGATCGTTCAGATTGAACATGCCCCGGATTTGGCCTGACCATGCCGCCCAGCGAAAGGCGCTTAATTGGAGTTTCATCGTTTCGTCTCTTCTAGGTCTCTGGCTGGATTGTGCCCAATCAGGAATCGCTTGGATGATTTTCGGCGGAAAGTGCCTCCACCCTTTCCGGAAATTCCCGTCCGGCCTCGCTCGCGCGGCGCGCCAGCAGCTGGCGCAAGGCCTGCAGCCCCAGCCCCTTGCGCGCACTGGCAAAAATGCGGGGCGTTGCCACGCCGTCCAGGTCATAGGTGTCTTCAAGCTGCACCGGACGGCGCTCCTCATCGAGCGCGTCGAGCTTGTTGAAGACCAGCACCTGCGGAATATCAGCGGCTCCGATTTCGGCCAGCACGCGCTGCACCTCCGCAATCTGCTCAGGATAATTCGGATTGGCGGCATCGACCACATGCAGCAGCAGATCGGCATCAACCGCCTCCTGCAGCGTGGCCTGGAAGGCGTCAATCAGACCGTGCGGCAGATCGCGGATGAACCCCACCGTATCCGACAGGGAAACCGAGCGCCCGGCCGCGCCAGAAGGGCCTGCGGCATCCGCCAGATACAGCTGGCGTGTCGTCGTATCAAGCGTGGCAAACAACTGGTCGGCCGCGTAGGCGCGCGCCTTCACGAGCGCATTGAACAGCGTGGATTTGCCGGCGTTGGTATACCCCACCAGCGAAATATTGAAAGCCTCGCGGCGTTCGCGCTGGCGCCGCTGGGTCTGGCGCTGGCGCTTGACCTTGACCAGCCGCTCCTTGGTCCGCTTGATGGACTCATTGATCATGCGGCGGTCCAGCTCGATCTGCTTCTCGCCCGGGCCACCCCGCACACCGGCACCGCCGGTCTGGCGTTCCAGGTGGGACCAGCGCCGCACCAGCCGGGTGCTGAGGTATTGCAGCCGCGCCAGCTCAACCTGCAGTTTGCCTTCGTGGCTGCGTGCGCGCTGGGCAAAGATTTCCAGAATGAGCAAGGTGCGGTCGTTGACCGGCAGCTCCAGATGACGCTCGAGGTTGCGCTGTTGTGCCGGACTCAGACTCTGGTCGAACAGCACCTCGGTGGCACCAAGTTGCTGCGCCAGCAGCTTGATCTCGTCGGCCTTGCCGCTGCCCACAAACAGGGCGGCATCGGGCGCCCGGCGCTTGCAGGTCAGGCGCGCAACCGGTTTCAGGCCCGCGGTTTCAGCCAGCAAGCCCAACTCTTCGAGTTCGGCGTCAAAATGAGGTAGACCAAAGTCCACCCCCACCAGAATGGTCGGGGCCGGGGTTTTGTCGGGCAAATCAGTCAAATGGAGCGCAGCCTGGAAACAGGCTCAGAAAAAAATCGTCTCTCAGGCGTCCGCGCCCCCCATGGCATCAAGGGGTGCCGGCAGACGGCTCGGCTTCGCCGGTTGCGAAATTGACGGCGCGACCCGGCACGATGGTCGAAATCGCGTGCTTGTAGACCATCTGCGTGACCGTGTTGCGCAGCAGCACGACATACTGGTCAAACGACTCAATCTGACCTTGCAGCTTGATACCGTTGACGAGGTAGATGGACACCGGCACATGCTCGCGGCGCAGCGCGTTCAGAAAGGGGTCTTGCAAAAGCTGACCTTTGTTATTGCTCACGATATTCTCCGTGTTCAAAAGTTTTGTAGAAGTTGCCACCTTACCACAGCGGGCTGCTTCATGGTGGGCTGATGAGGTAAAGCCTCACGGAGGAACGGAAACTAGCCGTTTTCCTTATCCGCGTAGGGATTGTGTGAAGTTTTCATCTCAATGCGCAACGGTGTCCCGACCAGATTGAACTCTTTGCGAATTCGACCTTCCAGGAACCGTTTGTAGGCATCGGTCACGTGCTCCAGCGAGTTGCCGTGAACCACAACCAGCGGCGGGTTCATCCCGCCCTGATGGGCGTACCGCAATTTCGGCCTGTAGATACCCGTCTTTTTGGGCGTCTGAAACTGAACCGCTTCCTGCAGCAGGCGCGTCAGCACCGGCGTGGGCATTTTGCAGTTGGCCGACTTGTGTGCCTGAATGATGGAGGTCCACACCGGCCCCAATCCCTGCCGCTTCTTGGCGGAAATGTGATGCAGATCCGCAAATTTAAGAAAGGACAGCCGGGTCTCGATGGAGCGCTGCAACAGCTCGCGCTGGTACTCATCCACCGCATCCCACTTGTTGACCGCCAGCACCACGGCACGACCGCTTTCCAGGATGTAGCCGGCAATGTGGGCATCCTGATCGGTCACGCCTTGCGTCGCGTCCAGTAGCAGCAACACCACATTGGCCGATTCGATGGCCTGCAGGGTCTTGACCACGGAGAACTTCTCGATGGCTTCAAACACCTTGCCCTTGCGGCGCAATCCGGCCGTGTCGATCAACTCGAAACGCTGACCGTTGCGCTCAAAGGGCACGCTGATGGCATCGCGCGTGGTACCCGGCATATCGAACGCCACCAAGCGCTCCTCGCCAAGCCATGTGTTGATGAGGGTTGATTTGCCAACATTGGGCCGGCCAGCCACCGCCAGCTTGATGAGGCCAGGATCACGCGCCTCCTCCTCTTCGTCCGGATCCGGCAGATTGAGTGGCTCAAGAGCCAGCTCCACCAGGGAGCGGATGCCTTGGCCATGGGCCGCCGAAACCGGGTAGACCTCGCCCAAGCCAAGCTCGAAGAACTCGGCAAGCTGAACGCCCTCCTTCATGCCTTCAGCCTTGTTGGCCACCAGCACGCAAGGCTTGCCCAGGCGGCGCAGGTAGCTGGCAATATCATGATCCTGCGCCGACACCCCCTGACGGGCATCCACCACAAAAATCACCACATCGGCCTCGGCCACGGCTTGGCGCGTCTGCTTGGCCATTTCCTTGTAGATACCAGCGCCAGCATCTGGCTCGAAGCCACCGGTATCGATGACGATGAACTCGTGCTTGCCCAATTTGCCGTTGCCGTAATGGCGATCGCGCGTCAAGCCTGCAAAGTCAGCCACGATGGCATCGCGCGACTTGGTGAGCCGGTTGAACAGCGTCGATTTACCGACGTTTGGGCGGCCAACGAGGGCCAGGACCGGTTTCATGCAGAAAAGCCTTGTTTTATTCAGGCCGGAAGCCAAAGACGCCGCCACCGCGCGTCACGACCACCAGCGTATTGCCGGCCAGCACCGGCGCGGCGACGATCGCCGTTCCGTCCGTGCTGACGCGGGCCATGGGCGAGCCATCTTCGCGCGAGAGGAAATGCACCAAGCCGGTACCATCCCCGACCACCACGGAACGCCCCGCGGCCAAGGGTGCCCCCAGATGACGGTAGCGCAAAATCTCCTGCGCCCAGGCGCGCTCACCGTCGGCACGACGCCAAGCCACAACTGTGCCATCGGCCTCCGCACCAAAAATGAAGTCACGGTCGCCCCGCACCCCTGTGGCCCCGGTTGCCGGCTTGGTCCACAAGACGGTGCCACGTGCCGCATCCACGCAACCAACAGCCGCCTGGAAAGCGCGCGTGCAAATCACCGAGCCCTCGCGGCTGACACCGGCCACCAAATCCACCAGGCGCTCAATATCGTTCACGCCGCGCGGTGAGGCAATGGCAGCTTCCCAGCGCACACTGCCGTTGAGCGGATTCAAGCCAACCAGCTTGCCCGACAAACCGACCACCAGCGTGTCACCCACAGCCAGCAACACGCCGGCCTGACGTAGCACCAAGGCCTCTCCCGTGCGTTGCTGCTGCCACAAGCGACGACCAGATTGACCATCAAATGCGCTGACTGTGCGGTCCGCCCCGAGCACAAAGACCCGTCCCCCCGCCACCAAGGGCGCTGTCAAACTGACCGCATTGAGACGCTGGCGCCAAATTTCACGCCCGCCCTCCAAGGCCACGACCTCGTTGCCCAGGGTGATGACGGCAGCACGTTGGCCATCGTAGCCAACCCCTGCACTCAAGGGGTTTCCCAGCGAGAGGCGCCAGACGTCAGCGCCATTGCTGGCATCCAGCACCGCAACCGTGCCATTCGACGCGGCCACCGCCACACGTTGGTCCACCACCCGCACGTCCAGCGGCAAGCTCACCTCTGCGATCTTGCTAACCCAAACTTGGCGCACGCCGAGCAGATCAACGCCAGGCGGCAACTCAGCCGGTTTCGGCTTTGACGGCGCGCTGGAACATGCCACCAAGAAAACCACCAGGGCGGTCACCAGCGCATGGCGGACCACACGGGAAAATCCATGCGACATCTGGTTCACTTGACGCCCCCTGCGGCCTTTTCGGCCTGGACGCTGGTGCCGAGTGCAGCCAGCTTGACATCGATCAGGCGTCGGTATTCGCTGCCCTCGCCCAAGCCCTTGTAGGCCTTGAGGTATTCAGTGACTGCCTCGGTTTTTTTCCCCTGCGCCAGATAGACGTCTCCACGCCGATCAGCGGCCAAAGAAGCGAAGTCAGCCGGGAAATTGCCAGCCAACTGCTTGAGGGCCTCGTCATATGCTTTGGTTTCAATCAGCACACTCGCCAGACGCAGACGGGCAACCGCCTGGTAGCCTTCATCTGAAGACTTCTCAGCAACCCACAGCAAGGCGCCCTTGGCCGCATCCAGCTTGCCGGCATCCACGTAGACCTTGGCAGCCAGCAGTCCAGCCTGCTGGGCATAGGTGGTGGAGGCGAATTTGTCTTTCATGTCACCCAGGGCACGCTCCAGCTTGGCCACATCCCCCGTCACGGCAATGCGCTCCACCTCGTCGTACATGGCAGCCGCCTGGGTTGCCTGGCTGCGCTGCCAATACTGATACAGGTTCCAGCCGGCAACGGCCGCCAGCACCGCGATGAGAACCCAGGTGATCGGGTTGCCATATTGACGCCAGAAATGCTTGAGCTGATCAAGTTGCTCTTGTTCTTCGAGATCGAGATGTGCCATGGGAAGTATTACTTTCAAGACCGCGATTGTAGGTGGGACGCCCAATCGGCAACGTTCGCCAACGAATGCGTCGACTGTGCGCCACTGCCGTCGCGCAGGGCTTTGAGGGTGACCTGGTTTTGCGCCAGTTCATCAGCACCGAAAATCAAGGCGTAGAAGGCACCGCTGGCATCAGCCCGTTTGAACTGGGACTTCATGCTGCCCATGCCCTCACCGGTGCCGGCATGCATTTGCACACGTACGCCTGCGGCTCGCAGGGCCTGAAGGCATGCCATGGCCGTCGGCAGTGCTGCGGCGTCGGGAACAATGGCATAGGCATCCAGAGTCGGAGCGGGATTGGTCGTGCCTTGCTCTTTCAGGAGCTCGAGCACGCGCTCCACCCCCAAAGCCCAGCCGACGGCCGGCGCCGGCTTGCCGCCAATCTGTTCAATCAAATAGTCATAACGCCCGCCGCCGCAGATCGTGCCCTGCGAACCCAGGCGTGTCGTGATGAACTCGAACACCGTCAGGTTGTAATAGTCCATGCCGCGCACCAACCGCGGATTGATGCTGTAGGCCACACCATTGGCATCGAGCATGGCACGCACCTGGTTGAAATGGGCCAGCGAGGCTTCACCCAGGAAATCGAGCAGCTTGGGTGCCGCCTCCACCAATGCCTGCATCGCTGGATTTTTGGTATCCAGAATACGCAACGGATTCAGGTGCAGGCGGCGACGAGCCTCTTCATCGAGCTGGTCGGCATGCTGCTCGAAATAGGCAATCAGCGCCGCGCGGTGCTGTTTGCGCTCTTCCGGCTGCCCCAGGCTGTTGAGTTCCAGGCGCACATCGCTCAACCCCAGCGTTTTCCAGAGCGCATCGGCCAACAGAATCAACTCGGCGTCGATTTCGGCGCCGGCAAAACCCAACGCCTCGGCACCCACCTGATGGAACTGACGGTAGCGCCCGCGTTGCGGCCGCTCATGGCGGAACATCGGGCCCATGTAATACAAGCGCTTGCCGCCGTCATACAGCATGGAATGTTCTACCACCGCACGCACCACGCCAGCGGTGCACTCAGGCCGCAACGTCAGATGCTCGCCATTCAGGCGATCTTCGAAGGAGTACATCTCCTTCTCGACAATATCCGTCACCTCCCCAAGACCGCGGATGAACAGCGGTGTGGGCTCAACAATGGGTGTTCGGATGTTGCTGTAGGCATAGCGCGCCATCAGTGCGCGGACCTGCTCCTCCAACCACTCCCAGCGGGCAGAATCCGGGGGCAGGATGTCGTTCATGCCTTTGACGGCGGTCAGCTTCTCGGCCTTGGCGGCCATCTTCTTTTCTGTCATGAATCTGTTCAGGCAGCTTCAGATACCCTGCGGGCACCGAAACGGTTCTCGATATAGGTTTCGACCACTTGCTGGAAATCGTGCGCAATGGCGTCTCCGCGCAAGGTCATGCGCTTTTCACCATCGATGAATACCGGCGCAGCCGGTGCCTCTCCCGTACCGGGCAGGCTGATGCCGATATCGGCATGCTTGCTCTCACCCGGTCCATTGACAATGCATCCCATGACTGCGACCTTGAGCGCTTCAACGCCCGGGTACTGTTTGCGCCACACCGGCATCTGCGCGCGCAAAAAATCATCGATCTGTTTGGCCAATACCTGAAATGTGGTGCTGGTCGTGCGACCACAGCCGGGGCACGCGGTGACGCTGGGCACGAAAGTGCGCAAGCCTAATGACTGTAGGATCTCGGAGGCAATCACCACTTCTTGTGTACGCGCCTCACCCGGCTGCGGTGTGAGCGAAACGCGAATGGTGTCGCCAATGCCTTCCTGCAACAGGATGGAAAGCGCCGTGGCGGACGCAACCGTCCCCTTGATGCCCATGCCGGCCTCGGTCAGACCCAAGTGCAGCGCGTAGTCGCAGCGTTTGGACAACTCGCGATAAACGGAAATCAGATCCTGGACGCCGCTGACCTTGCAGGACAAGATAATCTGCTCGGCCGACATTCCCATGCTTTGCGCAAAGCGCGCCGAGTCAATGGCCGAGGTGATGAGCGCTTCATACATCACCGCCTTGGCATCCCACGGTTCGGGCCGGCGGCTGTTCTCGTCCATCAAACTCGCCAGCAGCTCCTGGTCCAGGCTTCCCCAATTGACGCCAATGCGCACCGGCTTGTTCCAGCGCATGGCCACTTCGATCATCTGTCCGAATTGGCGGTCACGCTTGTCTCCCTTGCCCACATTGCCGGGATTGATACGGTACTTGGACAGCGTCTCGGCACAAGCGGGATACGCCGTCAACAAGGTATGGCCGTTGTAATGGAAGTCGCCAATCAGTGGCACATCAATGCCCATGCGGTCGAGCTGCTCGCGGACATGCGGCACTGCCTGAGCGGCTTCGGGCGTATTCACCGTGAGACGCACCATCTCGGAACCCGCCAGGGCCAGTTCCTTGACCTGGATCGCCGTTCCGATGACATCCACTGTATCGGTGTTCGTCATGGATTGAACGCGCACCGGAGCATCACCACCCACGGTGACTACCCGAGCGCCCCAACTCACGGGAACCTGACGTGTACGGCGCGATTTCGGCGCGGCCTGATCAATCGGAAAACAGGACTGCACCTTACTTCACCTCGAAACGAGCCACATTCTCGCGAACGACGGCGTCCAAATTGAACGGTTTTCCTCGGACTTGGACTTCTGTGACATCGGCACGCCCAATCACCACCGACAGGGGCAACGCACCCGAAACATTCACCGTTTCGCCGGTCGCCAACGTGCGGCGCAGTTGGATCACGCCCTGCGCATCCGTGACCTCGACCCAGGACGGTCCACGTGCCTTGAAGCCCAGCACACCACTGCCAGGCGCCCCAACTTGAGGCGCTGCCACGGCAGCACTGACGGGAGCCGGCGGCGCTGGCGTTGTCACCACAGGAGACACAACGGGTGCAGGCGGCACCTGAGGAAACGCCACCGGCGGTTCAACCAGCGCCGGAGCCGCGGGTGCGGGTGCGGGAAGAGGATTTTCAACCGGTTTCTCGGTCGGAGCAGGTGCTGGCGTCGTCTCATTGGCCGGCGTCGGTGTGGCAAGCACCACCTCAGACGAGGTGGCTTCCTTTCGCTCCATGGAAGGAAAGAAGATCAATACCAGGGCTGCCGCCAGAATCGCCAATGCCGCCAGTACACCAGGCCGGGAAATCTGATCCCGCAAGGACGTCGTGGCCGCATCACCTGGCGCGCGAAACGGTGCATTGATGCCCCACTCGTCGGGCCGGAGCTGGGGCGCCGTCGTTTGCGGCAGCAACGCCAACACAGGAGCGGGATCGATTTTCAGCGTCCGACAGACGCTGGAAGCCAAGGCCCGTACAAATACCGCATCCGGCAGCAGGTCGAGCCGGTCGGCCTCCAGGGCCTCCAATTTCTTGACCGGCACCTTCATGGATACCGCCAACGCCGCCACATGCAGACCGGCTGCCTCACGCGCCTGTCGCAGCAGTTCGCCTGCCGTCACCTGCGGAGCCGCAGCGTCACCCTCGGTGGCTGCTTCGGTTTCCGGCGTCAGTTCTTGTTCCTCACTCATTGAATGCCCCTCGCTCATAGGCCTCGACTTCGCGCGACTGTGGATAGCGCTTCTTGAGTTGTGCGGCCAGTTGCTCCCTGGCCTCACGGTTATTTAAACGTTGTTCGATCTTGATCCCCAGCCATAAGGACTCCGCATTGGCCATCTCGCTGTTGTTCAGGCGCCGAATGTAGAACTGGGCACGCGTCAACTCACCACGCTGGAACAGCAGCGTCGCCAGGTTGTAGCCCGTGACGGGATTGGCAGCATCAAGCTCATAGGACTTGGTCAGGCTGTACTCGGCCTCCGCTCGTTGCCCCGCTCTGACCTGACACAGCCCTTGGGCCATCCAGGTCTTGGCACGTCCGCCGTAGGTCGGATTGGCAATCGCCTGCGTAAAAGCCTGGAAAGACTCGGTGTAACGAGCCTGCTGGCACAGCAACCAGCCATAGTTGTGCGTCACATTGGCATCGCGAGGGTTGAGCGCCATGGCCCGGCGGAAGCTGTCCTCTGCAAGCCGCAGGTCATTCAAACGCATGTAGATCAGACCACGCAGGTTGTAGGCTTCGGCATACGCCGGATCCACGACCAGCGCCTGCTTGATTTCGTCCAAGGCGACAGTGGTCTGCCCCTGCTCGAAATAGCCAATGGCCAATTCCAGTCGAATGCGAGCCCGCTTGCGAACCTCGGGCTCATCCGAGTCCGTCACGATATCCGCATGGCTACCATTCGTCGACCCGTCCCCCGTGGTGGCACAGCCGGACAGGCCCATGATGGCCACCAATGCCAGACAGGCGCCCCAAAAGCGCATGGCCATCTGCCGCGAACCTGTCTCGCTCATTTTCATGCCTTAGATCTCCTCCGGTTTCCGGTCTCGCGACATCACGGGCTTGAGCATCACGGTACGCTGCTGGTTAATTCGCTCACTCACCCGTGTGCGGTCCTTGACATCGCCCGCCAACTGCCCGCAGGCTGCATCGATGTCGTCGCCACGTGTTTTACGCACGGTTGTCACGATACCAGCATCTGAGAGGATTTTGGCAAAGGCGAGCACCTGGTTTTGCGGCGACCGCACCAGCCCCGACTGCGGGAATGGATTGAAGGGGATCAGATTGAATTTGCACCAGACGCCTCCAGTCGCGTACTGGCGTACCAATGCAATCAATTGCTGCGCATGTTCGGGTTGGTCGTTCACCCCATCGAGCATGCAGTATTCAAAGGTAATGAAATCGCGCGGCGCATGGGCCAAATAGCGGTTGCATGCCGCCATCAACTCGGCAATCGGGTATTTGCGGTTCAACGGAACCAGGTTGTCGCGCAAGGCGTCGTTGGGGGCATGCAAGGACACCGCCAGCGCCACCGGGCAATCCTGCGCCAGACGGTCCATCATCGGCACCACGCCCGAGGTCGATACCGTCACGCGACGGCGCGACAGACCGTAGCCGTGGTCGTCCAACATGATGCGCAAGGCCGGAATCAGTTCGTTGTAGTTCTGCAGGGGCTCCCCCATGCCCATCATCACCACGTTGGTGATGATGCGGTCTTGCCGTCCGAGATGCTTGCGCAGGAAATGCTCGGCGAACCAGAGCTGCGCAATGATCTCTCCCGTTGTCAGGTTGCGACTGAAGCCCTGGTGGCCGGTGGAGCAGAAGCGACATCCCACCGCACAGCCGGCCTGGGACGACACACACAGCGTGCCGCGATCTTCCTCGGGAATGAAAACTGCTTCGACAGCATTACCGTCGCCCACATCAAACAACCACTTGATGGTGCCGTCAGCGGAAATTTGCCGGGAGATGACATCCAGCCCCTTGATATGGGCCGTTGTCGCAAGCTTCTCCCGCAGGGATTTCGCCAGATCGGTCATTTCGCCGAAACTGGAAGCCCCCTTTTGATGAATCCAGCGAAACAGCTGGGTGGCGCGAAAGCGCTTTTCCCCCAGCCGCTCGCAGAAAAGGGCCAAACCCTCGAGGTCAAAATCGAGCAGATTGGCCGTCATTTCATGTTTATCGCGAATAAACGTTCATGCCGGGGAAGAAGAAAGCCACTTCCACAGCAGCCGTTTCGGCGGCATCGGAGCCATGCACTGCGTTGGCATCAATGCTGTCGGCGAAATCGGCGCGGATCGTACCGGGAGCAGCCTTCTTGGGATCGGTCGCGCCCATCAGGTCACGGTTCTTCAGAATGGCGCCTTCGCCTTCCAGCGCCTGGATCATCACCGGGCCGGAAATCATGAAATCGACCAGATCCTTGAAGAAGGGGCGCTCTTTGTGCACTGCATAGAACGCTTCTGCTTCACGGCGGGACAGATGAGCCATCTTGGCAGCGACAACCTTCAGGCCGGCAGCTTCAAAGCGCGCATAGATCTGACCAATCACGTTCTTGGCGACGGCATCGGGCTTGATGATGGAAAGAGTACGTTCGATAGACATGTGATTTTCCTGAGTTATTGGTGTTCAGTTTCTACGCATTGGGCAAAGCTTTGTATTTTAACCTGTAAGGACGTCAAGCCTGTGACTAGGGCAAATATTCCCCTCTGTAGACAGCCCGTTGGCCGTCGCAAGCACCGGCAATCAGCGGCCGCGCCCACCACGGCGCTGGCCACCGCCACCCCCACCCCCACCATCGCGGCGCTGCCCTTGGCGTTGACGGGTGAAACTGTCGGCACCGATGTAGCCAAATGACGTCTTCATGGGGTCTGGCTGGGCATCTCCACTTGGGCGATCGCCACGTTCCTTGCGACCTTGGGATTTGCGCGCGGCAGGATTGCTTGCACCCGCACCTTGACCACGCGGCCCGTTGCCGTTGTTGCCGCGTCGCTTGTTGCGACCGCCGCCGCCCGGTTTGCCTGCCGGCTGGGGACGCCCAGCGCGCTCCCCCTCCCCCTCGGCCGTATCGACCGCATGGTTGCCCGATTCACCCCGACGGTCTGCCGCGCGCATCAAGGCCTTGATATCGCCCTCATCGAGCTCCATCCAGGCGCCGCGCTTGAGGCCACGCGGCAGCAGCATGGCCCCGTAACGGATACGGATCAGGCGGCTCACCGCATGGCCGACGGCTTCCAGCATACGACGCACTTCGCGGTTGCGCCCCTCGGAAATGGTCACGCGATACCAGCAATTCGAGCCTTCGCCGCCACCTTCCTCGATGGACCCGAACTGGGCCGTACCATCGTCAAGTTGGACACCGTCGAGCAGGCGCTGCTTCTCTTCCTTGCTCAGGGCACCAAGTACGCGCACAGCATATTCACGCTCCAAGCCAAAACGCGGATGCATCAGTTTGTTCGCTAACTCGCCAGAATTGGTGAACAGCAACAAGCCCTCGGTATTGAGGTCCAGGCGACCGACCGATTGCCACTTGCCTTGGGCCAGCTTGGGCAAGCGACGAAAGACAGTGGGACGGTTTTGCGGGTCGTCATGCGTCACCACCTCGCCCACGGGCTTGTGATACGCGATGACGCGCGCCGGCGGCGGCTCGATGCGAAAACGCACCGGCTTGCCGTTGACCTTGATATGGTCGCCAAACTGGATACGCTGGCCGATATGGGCAGGCTCATTGTTAACCGAGATGCGCCCCTCCATGATGAGCTGCTCCATCTCCAGCCGCGATCCCATGCCGGCCTGGGCCAGCACCTTGTGCAGCTTCGGTGTTTCGACCTGCGGCGCCAGCACCCGCTTGAGCGGCAATGCCACCTCAGGCGAGGCCTCATCAGCATCAAACTGCCCGGATACCACATCTTCAAAACGGTAGCTTGCCTCGGCTAGCCGGTCGTTTTTGGCACTGTTTTTGACTGCGTTGGACGGCATCGCGGCAGAAGAGTCCTCAGCGACATCGCCTGCCACACCCGCCTTCTCAGGCAGCCGTTTTGCCTCCTGGGTGGCAGCTTCATCAGGCCCGTCAACCGGTGCCGGCAAGGGGTCTGAAGGGTTTTGATCGCTCATGGTTGATTTCCGCTCAATACGAAGAGTTCATCTGAAGTTCCAGCAGGCTCTGCCTGCTCGGGCTCTGGCTCGGCCACCGCCTCCGACACCTCCATTGGCAAAGACTCCTGAGCCGCACCCAGCATGTCGAGCATGCCAGCCTGCTGCGCCGGCGTCTCCATCAGGGGAAGCTGGTCGAGCGATTCAAGCCCCAAGTCGTCAAGGAAATGCTTGGTCGTTGCATACAACGCCGGCCGGCCGGCCGCTTCGCGGTGACCAATCACCTCGATCCAGCCGCGGTCTTCAAGCTGTTTGAGGAGCAGCGAATTGATGGTCACGCCCCGAATATCTTCCATATCACCGCGCGTCACAGGTTGACGGTAAGCAATGATGGCCAGCGTCTCAAGCGTCGCGCGCGAATAACGCGGCGGTTTTTCCGGATGCAGGCGGTCCAGGTATTCACGCATGTCAGGCCGGCTCTGAAAGCGCCAGCCGGTGGCGACGCACACCAGCTCGACGCCACGCAAGGTCCACTCCTGCTGAAGTTCGAACAGCAATTGTTTGATTGTGTCCACCCCCAGCTCGTCGTTGAACAGGGTACGCATGTCCCGCACCTGCAAAGGTTGCTGCGAGCAGATCAGGGCTGTTTCCAGCACACGCTTGGCATCCGCCGTATTCATGGTCTTGCGAGTCCAGAAAAAAGCATCTTGAGGATGCGAATATCAGGGTGGTTAGCGAGGTGCGACCCGCGGACTGGTGCGTCCTGTGGCCGAAGGCGTCCCGACAAGGGCCGGGGCCGGAGGTAAGCCTTCAAGGGTCTTCCTGACTGGCATTGTAGCCCAGCCCCCAGGCCTGCAGGGCCTGTTGCAGATCATCCGGCAACGGCGCCCTAAACACCATGTTTTGCCCCGTCACCGGATGGACGAACGACAGGCGCAAGGCATGCAAAGCCTGCCGCTGCATGCCTGCCGCTGCGGCCCCACCATAAAGCTCGTCAGCCACCAAGGGGTGACCGATCGATGCCATGTGAACCCGGATCTGGTGCGTCCGCCCGGTATGCAAAGTACATCGCACCAAACAGCCCAGCTCACAATTGGCCAGCAGTTCAATGCTGGTTTTCGCCGACTTGCCTGCCTGGCGCGCCAGGTCAACCACGGACATGCGCAAGCGATTGCGCGGATCGCGCCCAATCGGCGCATCCACGTCTCGACGAACCGGGCCACGCCAAGCTTGATGCGCCAAGGCCACATATTGACGGCTCACCTCACGTTGGGCAATCAGTCGCACCAGCGCGTCCATCGTCGCCCGACTGCGAGCCACAACCATCAGCCCGCTGGTATCCTTGTCCAACCGGTGGACGATACCTGCCCGCGGCAATTGCGCTGCTTGCACATCGTGAGCGAGCAGGCCATTGAGCAAGGTACCTGACCAGTTGCCCGGCGCCGGATGGACCACCAAGCCGGCCGGCTTGTTGATCACCAACAGGTGCGAGTCCTCGAACACGATCTGTAGCGGCATCACCTCCGGCTTGAAGGCCTGACTCTGGGGGGTGGGCCGCAACTCGATGACGCCTTGCTCTCCCGCCCGGACCTTGAGCGCCGGCTTGCACAGAGGGGCTCCGTTCTGCGTCACCGCCCCGGCCTCGATCAACTGCTGCAGGTAGCTTCGGGAAAATTCCGGAATCAGCTCCGCCAGCGCACGATCCAGGCGTGTGCCGTGCTGGGCCTCGCCCACAACCCATTCACGCAGCTCGGCTTCGACCGGACTATCTGCGCTGTCGTCAAGCTCCTCGTCAACAGGGGGGCTCGATATAATCAAACTAGATTCTTTCAAGAGAGTGTGGCCTTAATGCTTCGTACCAAATTATCGGTTGTCAGTACCCTGCTCCTGGCAGCCGGAGCCGTACTGATCGCCGGATGCTCATCCAAGCCGGTCGACAAGACGGCCAGCATGAGTCCGAACAAGATCTATGCCGAAGCCAAGGACGAACTCAGTGCTGGAGCTTACGACAAGGCCATTCCCCTGTTCGAGAAACTGGAAGGCCGTGCTGCAGGCACCCCGCTGGCGCAGCAGGCGCAACTCGACAAGGCTTATGCCCACTACAAGTACCAGGAACCGGCCCAGGCGCTTGCCACCTTGGATCGCTTCATCAAGCTGCACCCTGCCAGCCCGGCCTTGGACTATGCGCTCTACCTCAAAGGCATCATCAATTTCAACGATGACCTGGGCCTGTTCTCCTCGATCACGCGCCAGGATTTGTCCGAACGTGACCAGAAAGCCGCCAAGGAGTCTTTTGAATCCTTCAAGGAACTGGTCACACGGTTTCCCGAATCCCGCTACACCCCCGACGCACGACTGCGCATGAGTTACATCGTTAACTCACTGGCTTTGTATGAAGTGCACGTGGCGCGTTACTACTACTCGCGCGGCGCTTATCTGGCTGCCATCAACCGCGCTCAGCTGGCTCTCACCGACTACCAGGGGGCCCCGGCCCTGGAAGAGGCTCTGTTCATTCTTGTGAAGTCCTACGAGGCGCTCGACATGCCGCAACTGCGTGACGACAGCAAACGGGTGCTTGAGAAAAACTATCCTCAGAGCGAATACCTGAGCCAAGGATTCAAGTCGAGCTCAGATCCGTGGTGGAAGCTCTGGTAAACGACACCAGGAATTCCTGTGCCTCTTCCTCGGTCTTGAGTCTGCGCATGGGCGGCAAGGCCGCCAACAGGCGACGCCCATAGCCCATGCTCAGCAAACGGGTGTCGCACAGAACCAGCAGACCCCGATCCGTCTCACGCCGAATGAGACGCCCCGCCCCCTGTTTGAGCGCCACGGCAGCTTCCGGCACAAAATAGTCATTGAAGGGGCTGCGCCGGGCCTCCTCCAGGCGTTTGGCACGCGCCTGCACCAACGGATCATTTGGCGGCGGAAATGGCAGCTTGTCGATCACCACCAATTGAAGTGCTTCGCCGGGAATATCGACCCCCTCCCAGAACGAGGCTGAAGCCACCAGAATGCAGCCCGATTGCCCGGCTTCGGCGCCTTGCCGAAAACGTGTCATCAATTCGCGCTTGGGCAATTGCCCTTGAGCAAGAACCTGCAGACCAGACTCCGGCGGCAAATGGTCCGACAAAGCTTCGCTGATGGCACGCAAAGCACGCAAGGTCGTTGTCAGAACCAGGGTACGTCCGCCCAGCAGGGGCGCCATGCGGGCCACCAAGGCAGCCACCTGCTCGCTGTGGGCCGGATCCGCCGGCTTGGGGAGATTCGCGGGGACATACAAAGCCGCCTGCTGTGGATAGTCGAACGGGCTTTCCACCTGCAGAATTTCGGCCTGCGTCAGGCCACAGGGTTCGGTGAACCAGCTCAGTGCAGCATCGTCGCCCAGGGTGGCAGAAGTGAAAATCCAGGACTTCCCGGTTTCCGCCGTTTCTGGCGGCGACAGCAGCCGGCTCTGCACTGCGGCAGCGATATCCAATGGCGACTCCACCAAGCGCAACTGGCCGCCGACATCCAGCCAACGTACTGAGCCAGCTTCACAATCGCGAGTGAAAAAGTCGGTCAAAGCGGTCAACGCTTCAGCCCGCTCCTGTAAACGCACGAAATCTGGTGAAATTTCGCTGACCGTCGACAAGGCGGCCATTGCCTCAAGGCAGGCCTGATGCAGGGCCGACAAGGCATCGCGCCATGCCTGTGGCTCTATCTCTCCGGGTGCCGCCCCTGTCCACCCCAGCTTGGTGCCTGGATAGGCTCGACCGACGCACAAGCGCAAGTCTCGCGCAGCTCGCTCCAGAAGTGACGCACGCTGCGACCAGTCAGCCAGCCCTCGGGCCTGCTGCAGACCGCAGGCCAGCATGTCTCGGGCAAAGTCCAGCAACTGCCCGGTGGAGAGTTGCCGGCCGAGGAACTGCACGCCGGTTTCATTGAGCTGGTGCGCCTCGTCAAAAATGACCGTCCTGACCGTCGGCAGCAATTCGGCCATGCCGGACTCTCGTACGGCCAGGTCGGCAAAAAAAAGATGGTGATTGATAACCACGACATCCGCCGCCAGCGCCTCACGGCGCGCCAGATTGACGTGGCATTCACGAAATTTCGGGCACTGGCTCCCCAGGCAGTTCTCTCGCGTGGAGGTCACCAGCGGGATGACAGGTGACCGCTCATCCAACCCGGGCAATTCGGCCAGATCACCGGTCCGGGTTTGCTGCGCCCAAATCTCGATCCGAGCCAACGCCCGGGTGACCATGGGCTCAGGTGCGGAAACACCATGACGCGCCAGCTCCATGCGATGCAGACACAGATAGCTGCTGCGTCCCTTGAGCAAGGCAGTCCGCACAGGCAGCCCCAAAGCGGTGATCAGGCGCGGCAAATCGCGCGCGTACAGCTGATCTTGCAGCGTCTTGGTGGCGGTGGACAACAAAATCCGTTCGCCACTCAGCAATGCGGGCACCAGGTAGGAGAAGGTCTTGCCGACCCCGGTGCCTGCTTCTACAACCAATGCGCCGCCCTGCTCGATGGTTCGGGCCACAGCAAGCGCCATCTCGGTTTGCCCCGGACGCAGCCGAAACTCCTCCACCGCACACGCCAGCACATTGCCAGGCGCAAATGCCTCTAAAACCAGATTCTGCAAACTCATGCGTCAGGCTGGCTCGTTGGGCGTGAGGCTACGTTCAAGGCGGCTGATTTCGTCGCGCAGGACCAAGCGCCTTTTCTTGAGCCGTCGGATCAGCAACTCGTCGAGCGGCAAGACCTGACTGAGGCGGTCGATCGAGGCATCAAGATCGGCGTGCTCGATGCGCAACTCGATCAGATGACGTTCTGGGGAATGAAGATTGGAGTCCAAGAGTCGCAGCAAAAAGACAAACTGGGGAAGCAAACATCCTCATCTCCCCGCTTGCTTCGATAATACGTCTTTCATACCGACTTATCGAGGACTTTGTCCTTCAGACTGCGAACATGAGCAAAGGTTACCGACTTACCGCTTCAACCGGCATTCACAAGGGCGACCGTGAATACCAGCAGGATCAGGTGGCGCTCTTGAACCACCCTCGCGTTCACGGCTGCGTATTGGCAGTTGTGGCCGACGGCATGGGTGGCCGCAGCGGGGGGCGTACCGCCTCCGATCAGGTCATGATGACCGCGAAACAACTGTTCGACCGCTACGCCCCGGAAACTGACGATGCGCCAACGCTGCTCAAGCAACTGGTGCAGGAAGCCAACCTGGTCATCAAACTCAGCGCCATTTCTTCCGAGCAGGAACCCCACAGCACGCTGGCCGCCTTTCTGATCAACCCGGGGGGCGATTGCCACTGGATCCATGCCGGTGACTCGCGCGTCTACCACTACCATGAGGACCGTCTGATCAAGCGCACACTGGATCACTCATACGTCCAGACCTTGGTCGACAACGGCAGCATCACGGAAGAGGAAGCCAACGTCCATCCTCAATCCAACATCCTGATGGGCTGCCTGGGTACTGAAAACGATCCCCCGATGGACATGCACTTCATCCCGCAGCTGGCGCCTGGCGACACCCTGATGGCCTGCAGCGATGGCGTCTGGCACTACTTCAACAACACAGAACTTGGGGCAGCCTTGTCCAAGCTGTCAGCCCGTGAAGCCAGCGAGTTTCTGATCGAGAAGGCACGCTCACGTGCCCGTGGCAGTGGCGACAACCTCTCGCTGGTCATCGTCAAGCTCGAACCCCTGGATTGATTGAACAGCGCTTAGGGAGGCGTGGGCAAGGGCTTGGCCGGAGGCTTGCCGACCTTGTCAGCCAAAGCTTTGTCACGCCGCGCCCGGCTTTCCTGCGCCTGACGCTGCTTCTCTTCGTATTCCTGCTTGTCAGCCGCCCTACTCTCCGCGGTCGGCCGGTCACTGCTTTTATCGCGTTCCGCACGGGGCGTGGGCGAAAGCCGGTCCTGTTCAGCCTGCAGTTTGTCAATTTTTTTCTGCTCCGCCCGCTCCAGCCGCTCTTTATGCTCCTGAATGGCTGCTTCACGCCGTTCAGCCGCCTCCTGCTGATTCTGAAGTGAAGATTTCTCTTCCAGCCGCTGAATCTCTTCAACACCTTTTTGGCGACGTTGTACATCATTGACCGCGATTTCCTGCCGTCGCAGGTCCTCCATCGTCAATCGGCGGCGGACCCGAACATCATGCAGACAATCATTCACCGCAAAGCGCTGGTAACAAGCCGCTTCCTCTTTGGCGTAGCGAGCCTCCTGGTACCCGCGCTCAGTCTGAATGCGGTCCAACTCCAACTGGAAGGGATCAGGGGCAGACGTTGTCTGCTCGGACGATGGCTGCGCCTGCAACGCACAGGTCGCAAGCCCGATGAGCAGAAAGACAAGCCAATTTTTCATGTGAGTCGAGTATCGACCACGCGTCGCTCCAAGGACAGAAACTCTTGTGATTGCATTTCGTTGAGTCGCGATACCGTGCGTGGAAATTCGTGAACCAGGGGGCCGTCGGTGTACAACGCTTCGGGCAACACCGCCGCCGACATGATCAGTTTAACGCGCCGGTCATACAGCACGTCCACCAACCAGGTAAAGCGTCGCGCCTCGGAGGCCATGCGCACCGGCATGTGCGGCACGTCGCTCAGGAACACGGTATGGAAC
>Ga0066442_1000126_pt1 | contig 20709 bp, 23 predicted proteins | sample LakWasMet62_LOW9_2_FD_59530 | JGI IMG/M metagenome (GOLD analysis project Ga0066442, IMG submission 59530) | Freshwater sediment methanotrophic microbial communities from Lake Washington under simulated oxygen tension - Sediment Metagenome 62_LOW9 | ecosystem: Environmental > Aquatic >... | reverse complement strand
CTCCAGGTTCACGGTGCGTGGCGTGCGCTCGATTGTGATCGTCATGGTTGTCGCTGCGGTGGTTGTGTTCACGGTGGGTTTCCTATTAATTCGTCGTCAATCACGACAACTGCATGAACGCTCTGTTCTGAAAAGAAGCCAAGCTTTATCTCGCATCTTTTCAATCACTTTTTGAATTAGGCAGTGCGGTAGACGCGCTCGCCACCCTGGACCTTGTACGACTCGATGGTCATGCCGAGCTTCTTTTTGAAGGCTCCAGCGAAGGCGCCGCGCACCGTGTGGGCCTGCCATCCGGTGGCCTCGCAGATCTGCGCGATCGTTGTCCCTTCGGGACGCTTGAGCATGGCGATGACCTGTGCCTGCTTGCTGTTTTCGCGGGTGCGAACCTTGACAGGTTCTGGTGGCAGTTCTGAGGCGGGTGTCACGGTTGTCTCATGTTGCGCAAACGTGGCCTCGTATTGCGCCACAGTGGCCTCCAGTTCAGGGCCTGCGGCCAAGGGTGCCAAGGGCGTAACGACTGCGACCGTGGGGCGTGGGCGACTCAGTGCGTCGTAGCCTTCGGCCGCGACGTACCAGTTTGTACCGCTGTCCGTTGTGATTAAGGCGCGGTTGAAAAGTCCGTCGAGCACCTTCTTGCGGGCTCCGCCCTTGACGCTTTCGGGGAACCAAACGACCTTGCCGTCGTTGTGATCCAGCGCGTGTTGCAGGACTTGGGTTTGGGTGCTTGTGAGTTGAATCGTGGTCATTTCAGATCCTTAGGTGGGTTGGTGATTGGGTTGATGGTTTGTTGCTTGGGGGTGGTTTTCAGTCCTCCCAGACTTGTGTGCCGTCCTGGGTGATCCAAAGGCGTGCGTCGTCGACGGTGGCCATCTCGCGCACTTCCAATCCGGTCTTGCGGTTGGTACCTGCCTTGTGCGTGTAGCAATAGGTCTGACCGTCGTGTTCGACAAGGCTGGGGCCAGTCTTATCAAAGTCGATCTGAATGGTCATGGAGCCGCGTGCGCGGTGGTTGGTGTCGGTGACTTCGGTCTTGATCGTTTTCATTTGTTTGGCTTTCGTTGCTGTGTTGCGATGCCTCTATGAACGCTCTGTTTCGGATGAAAGCCAAGCTAAATCTGCAAGAAAACAAACAAATGTTTGAAATATCCAAATGGGAATCTCGATTCGTGCCTATGCCCGCCACAGGGGGGTTACCGACACCGCTGTGCACAAGGCCATTCGCACTGGACGCGTCACGCCAGAAGCCGACGGAACGATCGATATAGATCGGGCCGATGCCGATTGGGCGCGCAACACGGACTCCCCCAAACAGGGAACAAGGGGACGTGCTGAGAGCGTGGTGGTACGGGAAATTAATGGTGAGGCGACCGCAGGGTTACCGGCCTCTCAGGGAACGGGCGGAACGTCGCTGCTTCAGGCGCGCACCGTCAACGAGGTGGTCAAGGCGCAAACGAACAAGGTTCGACTGGCAAGGCTCAAGGGAGAGCTGGTTGACCGTCCGCAGGCTATTGCGCATGTTTTTAAGCTGGCGCGCTCGGAGCGCGATGCCTGGCTGAACTGGCCCGCACGTGTTTCAGCCCAGATGGCCGCCAAATTGGGCGTCGACACCCATGCCATGCACGTAGCACTAGAGGCCGCGCTGAGAGAACACTTGCAGGAACTGGGCGACTTGCGTCCCCGCGTAGATTGAAACCGGGCACAGAATATGGAAGATTACGAAGGTGCCCTGGAAATTGAGCGGGCTTGGCGAGAAGGCCTGACCCCAGACCCGCTGCTGTCGGTGTCTGAATGGTCGGATATGCACCGCATGTTGTCCAGCAAAGCCTCGGCTGAGCCAGGGCGCTGGCGCACCAGCCGCACGCCGTACCTGAAGGCCATCATGGACTGTCTGTCGCCCACCTCGGCCGTGGAGCGGGTGGTGTTCATGAAAGCCGCGCAATTAGGTGCGACCGAGATGGGGTCGAACTGGATTGGCTATGTGATCCACCATGCGCCTGGACCCATGATGGCCGTGTGGCCTACGGTGGACATGGCCAAGCGCAACTCCAAGCAGCGGATCGACCCATTGATTGAGGAATCCGCGGCTCTGTCGGCGCTGATTTCGCCCGCGCGCTCGCGTGATTCTGGAAACACCATCCTGGCCAAGGAGTTTCGGGGTGGGGTGCTGGTGATGACGGGGGCGAACAGCGCGGTGGGCCTGCGCTCCATGCCGGTGCGCTACCTGTTCCTAGATGAGGTGGATGGTTATCCGCTGGACGTCGAGGGCGAAGGCGATGCGATTTCGTTGGCCGAAGCTCGCACGCGCACGTTTGCCCGACGCAAGATTTTTATTGTCTCAACGCCAACGATCTCTGGCGTGAGCGCCATTGAGCGGGAATACGAGGCCTCTGATCAGCAGCGGTATTTCGTGCCGTGCCCGCATTGCGCCCATCGGCAATGGCTGCGGTTTGAGCAGTTGCGCTGGGACAAGGGTCAGCCTGAGACAGCCGCCTATATCTGCGAGTCGTGCGACACCGCAATCCATGAGCACCACAAGACCTGGATGCTCGAGCACGGTGAGTGGCGGGCCATGGTGCCGGAACATGGCACCAAGACCGCAGGTTTTCACCTCTCTAGCTTGTACAGCCCTGTGGGCTGGCGCAGTTGGAAGGACATTGCGGTGGCATGGGAAAGTGCGGTCAGCAAAGTCTCTGGTTCTGCTGCGGCCATCAAGACCTTCAAGAACACCGAACTGGGTGAGACCTGGGTCGAGGAAGGCGAAGCGCCGGACTGGCAGCGACTCATCGAGCGCCGGGAAGATTACCGAATCGGCACGGTGCCTCTGGGCGGCTTGCTGCTGGTAGGTGGCGCTGACGTACAGAAAGACCGGATCGAAACTTCGGTCTGGGCATTTGGAAGGGGCAAGGAATGCTGGTTGGTCGAACACCGGGTCCTGATGGGTGACACCGCACGTGAGGCCGTTTGGGGCCAACTGGCCGCCCTGTTGGGCGAGACCTGGACCCATGCGTCAGGGGCTGCGATGCCCCTGAGTCGGATGGCGCTCGACACCGGCTTTGCCACGCAGGAGGCCTATGCGTTTGTTCGGTCCTGTCGAGATCCACGGTTGATGGCGGTCAAAGGCATCGCCCGCGGAGCAGCCCTGATTGGCACACCCACTGCGGTGGATGTCACCCAATCCGGCAAGAAACTGCGCCGTGGCATCAAGGTTTTTTCGGTGGTGGGCGGAATCGCCAAGCTGGAGTTCTACAACAACCTGCGCAAGGCGCCGGATGTGCAGGACGATGGCCTGACGGTGAAGTACCCCACAGGTTTTGTGCACCTGCCCAAGGTGGATGCCGAGTTTGTCCAGCAGTTGTGTGCGGAGCAGTTGATTACCCGGCGTGATCGCAATGGCTTTGCCCACCGCGAGTGGCAGAAGATGCGCGAGCGCAACGAGGCGCTGGACTGTTATGTGTATGCCCGAGCTAGCGCCAGCGCCGCAGGTCTAGACCGATTTGAAGAGCGCCACTGGTGCGAGTTGGAGAAACAGCTTGGGCTTGCACCACCACCGGCGTCCATTTCAACCCCTACAGAGATCCTGGCCACCCCTAGCGGTGGCCTTGTTACTTCAAAGGCCCGCGCGAGCAACCGAAGGGTGGTGCGAAGTCGCTGGCTTTCCTAAATTTAGTGGAGCGTCATGTCGCTGCAATCTCAGATTCACAGCCTCGTGGAACGCCTGGCAGAAAAGTTCAACGGCGTAGACCAACGAATGGGTGGTCTGGACCGGCTCGAGACTTCGGCCAAAGCCAACCTCGTAACGGCCATCAATGAGGTGGCCGCCCGAACGCTGAGTACGACTGGCGTTGCCTACATACATCTGCAGACCGCGGCCTCGGCTGTCTGGACCGTGAACCACAACTTAGGGCTGCGACCTGCAGTCACGATTTTGGACAGCGGTGGCAACGAGGTGGAAGCCGACGTGGTGCATACGAGTGCCAACCAATTACTGATCCGCTTTGCTATTCCCATCACTGGGCTGGCACGGCTTACCTGAAACCCTGAAAGGAAACAGACATGTCCCGTAAACAACTCTCGGATTTGGACTTTGGCGGGGTCGCCCGCATCCGAAATCTGCCCGCACCGGTCAACCCAGACGAGCCGGTGCGCCAGCAGGACCTGAACTCCGCCGTCGAGGGTCTGGCCTGGAAGGATTCCACCCGGGTGGCCAGCCAGTCCAATGTGAACTTGGCTTCGCCCGGCGCCTCCATCGATGGCGTTACCCTGGCCTCGGGTGATCGGGTGCTGATCAAGGCCCAGACCGTGGGTGCAGAGAACGGCATTTACATCTGGAACGGCGCGGCCGTGGCCATGACCCGCAGCCTGGATGCCAATTCCAGCGACGAGCTGGAGCAGGCCATCACCACGGTGGAAGAAGGCACTTCGGCAGGAACCAGCTGGCGCCAGTCGGTGGTGAATTTTGTGCTGGGGACCGGTTCGGTCAACTGGCTGCAGTTCGGCACCTCCATCGGCGCGGCGTCCGAGACCAGCTCCGGGATTGCCGAGCTGGCGACCCAGGCCGAGACCGACGCAGGTACCGACGACCTGCGCATCGTTACCCCCCTGAAGCTCAACACATGGTCCAACAAGACCCGCCGGGCCCAGGCCACGATTGGCGATGGATCCAGCACCCAGATCGACATCAACCACAACTTTGCCAGCCGCGATGTGATCGTACAGGTCTACCAGGCCTCGGGCAGCTACGAGCAGGTGAACTGCGATATCAGTCTGCCCACCACCAACACCGCGCGCCTGAACTTTGCGTCGGCACCGGCCAGCAACGCCTACCGCGTGGTTGTGATGGGTTGATAGGGTAGACATGCGCGACCTGTCTTTTCGCATTGGCCCGGCAGTAGCTGGCCTGCCTGCTGCCTCGGCTGCTTTGGCTGGGGTTGTGGTGCGTCTGGCGACCGACAACAGGCCCTATTGGTGTGATGGCACAGCCTGGTTCGATCTGAGCATCGATACCCGAGTCACCACCGACCGTCTGACGGCCGATGTCAGCAATGCCACCACCACGCTGGCCAACGTCACGGGATTGGCGATCGCGCTGGATGCCAACAGCACCTATGCCATCGATGCCCGGGTGATGTTCCAGACCGCTGCGACCACTACCGGCATTCGGCTGTCTCAGACTGTGCCTGCCGGTGCGACGGTGGTGGCGCAATGGAACACTCCCACGTCGCTGACCGCCAATACGGCAGCCAACCAGCGTGCTGCCGATGCAGGTGCTGCGACCACTGGGATCGATACCGCCAATGCCAACACGCTGGCCACCGGCACCTTGCTGGTCGTCACCGGCGTCACGGCCGGGGTTCTACAGATCAGGTTTGCCTCCGAAGTGGCGGCATCGAACGCAGTTGTCAAGGCCGGAAGCAACCTGGTTGCGACCAAGATTCTCTGAGCATCACCATGGCTTACACCCAAGAACAACTCACCGCCCTGGAATCTGCCCTGGCCAAGGGGGAGAAGCGCGTCAGCCTGGGGGACAAGACGGTGGAGTACCGGTCGATTGATGAATTGCGCCTAGCCATCCGGGATGTGCGTCGCGGCCTGTTTGAGCAGGCGACTGCCACTGGGCTGTGGCCCCGCGCGCCCCGGCAGGTGCGGGTATTGACTTCAAAGGCGACTTGATGGGTTGGTTCAAAAATATCCAAAGCAAGCTTTTGAGCAACTACCCAACCTCGCCCACCTACGACGGGGTCGGTTCAGGCAGGCGCGCCATGTCTTGGTCCGTTGGAAATCCTGGTGCCGTGGCGGCCATGCTGTTCAGCCAAAACGAACTGCGTGCCAAAAGTCGTGATCTGGTTCGCCGCAATGCGTGGGCCAATTCTGGACTGGAGTCCTATGTGGCTAACGCCATCGGCACTGGAATCAAGCCTCAGTCGATGGTGCAAGATACGGTGCTAAGGGAATCTGTTCAAGCCTTGTGGCGTGATTGGACCGTGGATGCCGATGCAGCCGGGGTCACAGATTTCTATGGCCTGCAAGCAATGGCCTGCCGAGCCATGCTCGAGGGCGGTGAGGCATTGGTGCGCTTACGCTATCGCCGCCCAGAAGATGGGTTGCCGGTGGCATTGAAGATCCAGGTTCTGGAAGCAGAGCACCTGCCAATTGCCCTGAACACCACCGCTGACAACGGAAACGCCATCCGTGCGGGCATTGAATTCGATGCTTTGGGTCGGCGCGTGGCCTATCACTTGTACCGATCGCACCCAGAAGACGGGATGCTGGCGCCCATGTCGGGATCGGGTGGCCTGAGCACAGTGCGCGTCGATGCGGCGGAAATCATTCATTTGTACCGGCCATTGCGACCCGGTCAGATTCGCGGCGAACCATGGTTAGCGCGCGCTCTGGTCAAGTTGAACGAACTCGACCAGTACGACGATGCCGAACTGGTCCGGAAAAAGACTGCCGCTATGTACGCAGGCTTTGTGACCCGCTTGGCGCCGGAGGACAACTTACTGGGCGAAGGGGTGTCGGATGCCAATGGTGTGGCACTCGCAGGTCTTGAACCAGGGACCATGCAAATGCTGGAGCCCGGAGAGGACGTCAAGTTCTCTCAGCCCGCCGATGTGGGTGGTTCCTATGCGGAATTCCTGCGTATGCAGTTTCGCGCGGTCGCAGCCGCTATGGGGGTGACCTACGAGCAGCTCACCGGTGACCTCACCCAAGTGAACTATTCCAGCATCCGCGCCGGACTACTGGAATTCAGGCGCCGTGTAGAGGCCTTGCAGCATGGCGTGATCGTGCACCAACTGTGCCGCCCCATCTGGCAGGCCTGGATGGATCAAGCCGTGCTGGAAGGTGCATTGACGCTGCCGGGCTATGGGCTGAGCACTACTCAAGCTAAAACCGATCGGCGCGCCTATCTGGCCTGTAAATGGATTCCACAGGGATGGCAGTGGGTGGATCCGTTGAAAGAGGCGGATGCCATGAAAGCTGCGATTCGCTCGGGCTTGATGAGTCGGTCTGAGGCAATTTCAGCCAACGGCTATGACGCAGAAGACGTTGACCGCGAAATTGCAGCGGATAACGCCCGTGCGGACGACCTGGGTCTGGTCTTTGACTCAGATCCGCGGCACGACCAGATCCCCTCTAGCGCTGCGGCCCCGTCTACAGATTCGTCGAGTGTGCCCCCCGACACCCCACCTCAAGGAAACTGACATGTTGTTGCCACATCTGGCGTCTCGCTTGTACGGGACGCCGCTTCTGCTTGCGCGAACCAAACTTGACATCATTTTGGCGGTGCTGGGTTCACGCATCGGTTGGAGCGAACCACAGGCGGCAATGGCACTGCCACAAGCCCGCGCATCCCCCAACGATGTGCCCTCTGGCGCTCCGGGCATTGCAGTGATTCCTGTTCACGGCTCGCTGGTGCGCAGGTCCATGGCAATGGACGCGCAGTCGGGTCTCACCTCGTATACAGAAATTGCCAGCATGCTCGAGTCTGCTGCGGCTGATCCAGGTGTGAATGGCATTTTGTTGGACATTGATTCACCCGGCGGAGAGGCTGGTGGCGTATTCGATTTGGCCCGCCAGGTCAGAGACGTCAACGCCATCAAACCCGTATGGGCTCTTGCAAGTGATGGAGCCTATTCCGCCGCCTATGCCATTGCGTGTTCCGCCTCTCGCGTCTATGTCACCCAGACGGGTGGGATGGGTTCTATTGGTGTTATTGCCATGCATGTGGACCAAACCGCACGCGATGCACAGGAGGGCTACCGCTTTACCGCGGTGACCGCGGGTGACCTCAAAAACGATCTGTCACCCCATGAGCCGATCAATAAGGCAGCTATGGGGCGGTTGCAGGCCGAGGTGGACCGACTTTACGGACTGTTTGTAGACCACGTCGCTGCAATGCGAGGTATGGATGCCACTGCGGTGCGCGACACACAGGCGGGTCTGTATTTCGGGCCAGACGCAGTTCAGGCGGGCCTTGCCGATGCCATGGCAAGTCCGGACCAGGTGTTGACTGATTTCTCGACTTTCATATCTGTTCAGCGCTCCATCAGTGCACCGATAGGTGCCCCCACAACGGTACTCACCAGTGGTACCCGTTCCCAGTCCATTTTTTCATCAAACCCAAAGGAGATTCTCATGAATCAACCCGATCACATAAAGCCTGCTACCCCGGTAGCAACAGACGCGGACATTGACGATGCAGAGCCATTGCCCAAGCTGCTGCCAACCAATCCTGAAGTCCCGACATCCATTGGGCAAAGTGATTCAGATGTGACGAGCGAGGCTGTTGCAGCAGCCACTCGTGCTGCCCGCGCTGAAGCAGTGACCATCGCGGAAATCTGTCAGCTAGCAGGGCAGAGCCAACGCATCGCTGGCTTTCTGGCCCAAGGCGCCACATCCGCGCAGGTTCGCCAAACTCTGTTGGCTGCGCGTGCCAGTAGTGAAGAGATCACGTCAGTCATTCACCCCGATGCGGTGAAGCAGAACCCCGCGCAAGACGGCACTTTGATGGCCGCTGTCAAAAAGCTCACCCAGAAGTCCTGAGTAAAAAGCTTGCCAATTTCATTCCCCATTTCATTTCAGAGGTAACACCATGAATGCTATTCAAGAATCCCCCAACCTGGGCGATCTCCTCAAGTACGAGGAAGACTGCCTCAACTATTCCCGCGAAATCGTCACTGTCGCGGCTGGCCAAAACCTGGAGCTCGGCAGCGTTGTGGGTCGTATCACGGCGACCAACAAAATCAAGCGACTCGATCCAGTAGCGACGGATGGCAGCGAGTCGCCCGCAGGCATCTTGCTGGGCAATGTGGATGCCACCCTGATTGAACGTGATGACGCGCTGCTGCTTACCCGCCACGCGGTGGTGGCTTCAAGTGCTGTGGTCTGGCCGCCGGGCATCACCGCCCCAGAAAAAGAAGTGGCCACTGCCAGCCTGGCATCCCTGGGCATCTTGATTCGTCAATCCGCCTGAACCCAAATCCACGGAGATCCCACTATGAACAATCCTTTCAATTCCCCCGCGTTTTCGATGGCTGCACTTACATCTGCCATCAACATCATCCCCAATCGCTACGGCCGCATGGAGGCGTTGAATCTCTTTCCGGTCAAGCCAGTGCGTACCCGGCAAGTCATCGTCGAAGAGCAAAACGGCGTCCTCAACTTGCTGCCCACCATGCCCCCGGGTTCGCCCGGCACAGTTGGAACCCGCGGCAAACGCAAAGTGCGCTCCTTTGTGATTCCTCATATTCCACATGACGACGTGGTGTTGCCTGAAGAGGTTCAGGGTATTCGCTCCTTTGGTTCGGAGACTGAGATGGAGTCCATTGCCAGCGTCATGGCCCGTCATTTGGAGACCATGCGCAACAAGCACGCCATTACTTTGGAGCACTTGCGCATGGGCGCTCTCAAGGGGGTGATCTTGGATGCCGACGGATCGGTGATCTACGACCTGTTCTCTGAGTTTCAGATTACGCCTGCAGCCATTAACTTCGACTTGGGGAACGCCAGTTCCAACGTCAAAAAGAAGTGTGCTGAGGTATTGCGTCATCTGGAGGACAACCTCAAGGGCGAATTCATGACTGGAATTCACGTGCTGTGCTCGCCTGAATTCTTCGACGCATTGACGGGTCATGCCAAGGTCGAGCAGGCCTATACCTATTGGCAGCAGGGTTCGGTGTTGATCAACGACATGCGTGCTGGATTCAACTTTGGAGGGCTGACGTTTGAAGAGTACCGCGGCCAGGCCACTGACAGCACCGGTGTGAGCCGTCGCTTTATTGCGGCCGGTGAAGCCCATGCTTTCCCCATGGGCACGATCGACACCTTTAGCACGTACTTTGCACCTGCCGACTTTAACGAGACGGCCAACACGCTGGGGCAGGTCTTGTATGCCAAACAGCAGCCGCGCAAGTTTGAGCGTGGCACGGATTTGCACACACAGGCCAATCCGCTGCCCATGTGCCATCGTCCCGGTGTGCTGGTCAAACTGACGACGGCCTGATGGTCAACGCGGAGTTTCTGTACCTGGCGGCCGCCAACGCTGGTCTGCTCATACCGGCCCGCATCGGGAACAAGGAGGTCCTGGTGGACTTTCGTGCGCCCGATGAGGAGGTGCTGGGCGGATTGGGACTGAGTCGTAACTACACGATGCGCTATCCCCGCGCCTGGTGGCCTGATCTCGTTCCGGGTACGGTGCTGGACATCGCAGGACAGAGCTACCGCGTTTTGGAGATTCGCCAGATGCCGGATGCCAGTGAGGTCCAAGCCTCGCTGACCAAGCTGTGAGACCTCTATGACACTCTCTGTACGTGAACGCATCGTGCGTGCAGTGCTTCAGCGGGTGACCGCAGCAGTGGCACCGGTTCCTGTCATCCGTCCGCCCACCGTACCTATTTCGCGCGAGGCCGGTGTGACGGTACTGCTCACGCTGGACGGCGACAGCATCGATGCCCATTCCAACGCGGTGGTGGATCGCAGCCTACGCATCCGGCTGACGGCAGTGGCCCAAGGCGCAGAAGCTTTTGACCAAGTAGATAACGCACTGGTCTTGGCCCACACGGCCCTGATGCAGTCCCCCAATCTGGACGGGCTGTCGCTGGGGATCCGTGAGGTGGAAGCCGATTGGGATACGGACGACCTGGATGCTGGGTCGCTGGCCTTGCCCGCCCGATATGAGATTCGCTATCGCACCCTGGCGGCCGACCTGACCCAGATCGGCTGAACCCTGCCACCTACGCGCTTTTTAAGTGCACTTTCATGCGGGTCTGCGTCATTTCGCAGCCCACTAACTAACCTAACCCAAGGAGCATCAACATGCCTTATTTTTCTGGCCAAGGCCGTGTTTGGATCGGCGAGCGCTCGGTGCTCGGTGAGCCGCAAGGTCTCAAGTACGTGGGCAATGTGCCTGAACTCAAAGTTGCCCTGTCGGTGGAGACCATGGAGCACCAAGAATCCGTCAGTGGCCAGCGACTAGTCGACTTGCAGCTCATCAAAACTAAAAAGGGTGAGTTCTCCTGCACCTTGGAAGAACTCATCCAGGTCAATCTGGGACTGGCCTTGTACGGTCACACCACCGTGATGACAGCAGGCACGGTGACCGAGGAGCCAATGCCCAATCCCCTCATTCCGGGGGACCTCTATCTGCTGGCAAAGCAGAACGTGAGTACCGTGGTGGTCAGCGACTCCAGTGCGACGCCGAAGGTTCTGCCGGATGACCAGTACACGGTCAATGGCAAGCACGGTTCACTGGTATTCCTGGATACCACCAACGGCGGGCCCTACGTGGAGCCCTTCACCGTGGACTATGCCTATGGGGCATCCAGCAGCACCGCCATGTTCACCCAGGCGCTGCCCGAGCGCTGGGTGCGTTTTGAAGGGCTCAATACAGCCGACGGCAACCGCGAAGTGGTGATTGACCTGTACCGGGTGGCCATCAACCCTGCCAAAGAACTCTCGGTGATCACTGAAGAGTTGCTCAAGTTTGAGCTTTCCGGCCAAGTGCTTGCCGATCTGACCAAGCCAATCGGTAGCGATCTGGGCCAGTTCGGGCGCATTGTTTTGCTGTGAGGTGCACCATGGACTCCATAGACACCTTGCCGATTGCGCCGCTTGTGCTCTCGGTGGCGGGAACCACGGTAGAAATCACGCCCTTGCGGGTAGGTGAGTTGCCGCAATTCCTCGCTGCAGTGCAGCCCATTGCCGAAGTCTTTTCTGAAGACCCGGACTGGCTGTCCCTAATGGCGGTGCATGGCCGGGCACTGCTCAAAGCCGTGGCTCTGGCCGCACGCAGTGACCTGGTATGGGTTGAGTCCTTGCAGCTCGACGATGCGGTGCGTCTGGCGGAGGCGGTGTTTGAGGTGAATGCGGATTTTTTCGTGCGCCGGGTCGCTCCGGCCATTCAACAGGCCGCACTCAAAGTTCGGACCGTCACCGCCTCGCTTGGGACGACGCCCTTGCCCAGCTGATCCGCTGTGGCCACCGCTACAGCGAAATTCTGAACTACACCGTGCGGCAGGTGCATGCGTTTCTTGAAGCCCACCAGCGCCTGGAACGTGAAAACCTGGCCAACCAGTTAACCCTGCACGCGGTGGCCGCGCAGGGCGACAAGGCGGCGATGGACCGCTTGCGCCGCGATATCACCCATACCCCAGAACCCTCATGAAGCTCTCTTTGACCCAGACCGGACTGCTGGATCCGGGGTCCTTGGCCGCCTGGACCTCGGAGCGCAAAAGGGCCATTCGAACGGCCGTTGCCCAGGGCCTTAAAACCGGTGGCGTCGAGGTTCGAGATGCCGCCCGTACCCGAATGCGTGCAGCCTTCAAAGTCGCTCGGTCCGGGTTTGTGAACTCCATGCAGGCCAAGGTTCTGGACAAGAAGCCCGAGCGGCTCCCAGACCTCCTGATTGGCAGCCGCATCCCTTGGCTGGGTCTGCATGAGACCGGTGGCACCGTGAGCGGCAACATGCTGATTCCGCTGTTGCCCAACAGGATGGGGCCGAAGCAATTTTCCAAGTTGGTGGATGCCTTGATGCGCTCGGGCAATGCCTTCTTTATCAAGAAGGGCGACAGGGTCCTCCTGATGGCCGAGAACATTCAGGAGAACAGCAGACAGCTCTCCCGCTTCAAAAAGGCAGAGCGCGGCCGCACCGGGACTAAGAAGATCAAGCGCGGGCAGGAAGTGCCCATCGCGGTTTTGGTCAAGCGAGTCAACCTCAAGCGCCGATTGGGTTTGGTGGATGCGGTGCAAAGCAGCTTGCCCGGTCTAGCCCAGGCCATTGAAAACGCCTTGGAGAAAACCTGATGGCCAACAACCGTGCGCAGATCCTGATCACGGCGGTGGACCAGACCCGCGACGCCTTCAACTCGGTCCGAGACAACCTGGCCAAGCTGGGCGACCAGTCCGATCGGGTCAAAGGCTTGCTGGCGGGCTTGGGCGTGTCCCTGTCGGCTGTGGGTTTTGTGGCGATGATCAAACACGCCATCGATACGGCAGATGAGCTTAACAAGCTCTCGCAAAAGATTGGTATCTCGGTCGAAGCCCTGTCGACCTTACGCTTTGCGGCCCAGCTCTCAGATGTGAGTCTGGAGACTTTGCAAAAGGGTATCAAGGGACTGTCGCAACTGATGACCGAGGCCAACACCGGCATTGGGGATGGGGCGGTGGTCTTTGATGCCTTGGGCATCTCGGTGAAGAATGCCGATGGCAGCATGAAGTCCACTCAGGACGTGCTGCTGCAGGTGGCGAATGTCTTTGCCAACCTGGAAGACGGCGCCGTCAAGACCTCCCTGGCCGTCAAACTCTTCGGCAAGAGCGGGATGGAGATGATTCCATTCCTGAACCAGGGTGCAGCCGGTATCAACCAGCTCACCGCAGAAGCCGAGCGCCTGGGCCTCAAGCTCAGTACCGAAACTGCCCAATCGGCCGAAGTATTCAATGACAACCTGACTGCCCTCAAGGCCTCATCTTCCGCACTCGGCATTTCCCTGTCGCGCGAATTTCTGCCGGAGCTGATCAACATCAGCAACGCCATGCGCGAAGCTGTTGCCGAGGGCGGCAAGCTCAAGGCGCTGTGGGTGGGCCTGGGTGGCGTGGGCAATCTGATCTTCAACGGCACCGAGGTCAACCAGGCCCAGGGCGAGATCAAGCGCCTGCAGGAATTGGTCGAGGGCGCCCGCCAGAAGCTACAAAGTGGCAAGGCACCCATTCCGTTCCTGCCCTTCGACATCAAGTTCAACGACCAGGCCCTGGCAACCTTGCGCAAGAACCTGGGCCAATGGGAAGGCGAACTGGCAGCAGCCCAGGGGCGTCTGAAGTCGCTGACCGAGTCCAACCGCCCAGAGGCGAAGAAGCCCGAGGGCAAGCCCACCGACGACATGCAGCGCATTGCCTGCGTGGTCTCGGGCGGCCAATGGGTGGGTGGCCAATGCGTCAAACGCGAAGCGGGCAAGGGACCGGCTGACCAGGACACCACGGGCGCCAAACTGGCGGTCATCAAGGCGCAGGCCGAAGCCGAATTCAAGCTGCTCAAGCAAGGGTTCGATTTGCAAAAGGCAGCATTGGACCGGTCATTGGAAGACCGGCTGATTTCCATCAAAGACTACTACGCGCGCAAGCAGCGGGTGGAGCAGCAGTCGATTGACCAGGAGATTCGTGCCCGCCAGGAAGAACTCACCGCACAATCTTCGGTGGCGGCCAATGGCAAGGACGAAGTCCAGCGCTTACGTGCCAAAGCTGAGGTCAAGAAGCTCGAGGGCGAAATCAAGGTCCTCAATCTGCAACGTGCTGAGAGCGAAGTGGTCAATGCCTACGCAGCAGCCAAGGCCGAGAAAGAACTCGCTGACGCGCTGGCCCGTGTACGCGATGAGTTCCTGCAAATCACCAATACTGGAACCGATGGCGACCGCCGCGCCGCGGTGGAGCGCCAGTTCGCTGATCTCAAGGCGCGGTTGAATGCCCAAGGCGATAGCCAAGGGGTGTCCCTGGTCGACCGGCTGATCGATGTCAAAGCGGCCCAGGCCAATCTGAACGCGGTCGAAGCCGAGTGGAAGCTGGTGACTGAGCGTCTGCGCAATGCCCAGGACAGCATCCGGGTGCAGCAGCAGTCTGGTCTGTTGTCCGAATCGCAGGCACGCACCCAGCTGGTGGATGTGCAAAAGCAATCGGCGGCGGAGATGGAACGCCTGCTGCCCACCATGGAAAAGGCTGCGACCGCCATTGGCCCAGAGGCTGTGGCGCGTGTGGCGGCGTGGCGCAACGAGCTGCAGCGCACCCGGCTGGTGGTGGATGACGTAGCGGTAGCCATTAACACCAAGGTAGAGGGAGCTTTTGCGCAGATGTTTGAGTCGCTGGCCACCGGTGCGGCGACTGCCAGCGAGGCATTCAGCCAGTTCGCCCGCTCGGTCTTGCAGGCGATCGCGCAGATCGCAGCGCAAAAGCTGGCGCAGTCGCTGTTTTCTACGGCGGGCGGTGGTGCTGGTGGCGCAGGTGGAGGGGGAATAGGGGGCTTTGTCTCTGCGTTGTTTGCTGCGGGCTTTGCGCGGGGTGGCTATGTCAGTGGACCCGGCACCTCGACCTCGGATTCGATTCCAGTGCGCCTGTCGGCCGGGGAGTTCGTGGTACGTGCCGCCGCTGTGCGGCAGGTGGGCGTCGGGTTGCTGGAGTCGATCAATGGTATGGCGAGGGGTCCGCGAGTGCATCAGGGCCGTCTTGCCTTTGCCGATGGTGGTCTGGTGCCACAAGCGGGCGCACAGCCGCAGGTCAACCAATCGGTGCGCATCGTCAATTCCGTCGACCCAGGTCTCATTCACGACCAGCTGCAGACCCCAGCGGGGGAGCGGGTCATTGTCAACGTCATTGGACGCAACTCACGCGCAATTCGCGCCGCATTAGGGAACTGAACCGTGGCACTGCTATTTATCGATGGGTTTGATCACTACGACCCGCAAGCCCTGGACGCCCTGGGAGAACCCCTGCTGGCCCGGGGTAAGGCCGCCTACCTCAGCCCCTACGCCACTCGCATCGCAGGGCGCCGCCCCGCATCCTGGGCCCTGCGCTTGCCAGTGGGCAATGGCGGCGGCTATGTCAAGAATCTGGAAGCCGGTGTGACCAGCATGCTGGTCGGCGCGGCGATTCGCGTCAGCCCCTTTGATGCGGGCAGTGGTATTGAGCCGGTGCTGATGGGGATTCGCGACACCAGCACGCAGGTGCTGTACCTGGTCAAGCTTGGCGACGACGCTCGGCTGCGTCTGTACCGGCGTGATGGCACCACCGGCTGGGACCAATTGCTCTCCACATCGGTGTCTACCGCTGCGCACCGCGGTTGGCACTACCTGGAGTTTCTGCTGACCCAATCCAGTGGCGCAGGAGTCATACAGGTACGGCTCAACGGCAGCATGGCCATCAACCTATCCGGCCAAAACACGCTGTATGGCGCAGGTCCCTTGCTCACGGCCTTTGTCGGCGCGGTGCCCAGCCAGACGGCCCTGGCCACGGTGGACATCGATGACTTCTACATCGCCGACACCAGCGGCACCATCAACAACACCTTTCTGGGGGACGTGCGCGTCGATCTGTTGCTGCCCAATGAGGCCGGCACGCTCAACCAGTTTGCGCCCACCCCCAGCGGGGCGACGCCCTGGCAGATCGCCGCCGACAACGACGAGTCCACGCTCCTGACCGCCACGGCGGCTGGCCAGCGCCAGAGTTTTGGATTCGCTGCGCTACCCACCATGAGCACCCCAGCCATTTGTGGTGTGCAGGTGACCAGCTTGGCGCGCAAGACCGATGCCGGCTCCACCTCCATGAAAGCCCTGGCCGTCAGTGGCGCCAGTTCGTCTACTTCCGCGGCCATCAATTTACAGGAGCAGGCCGCTTGGAACACTGCGGTGATCGAGCGCAATCCCAATGGTGCTGCGGTCTGGACCGAAGCCACGCTCAATGCGGCCGAGTTCGGTGTCGAATCCGCGTAGTGCGCTAGTCCAGGTAGGCGCAAAAGTCCGATGACCGCCCCCGTGCTGCAGGACCTGGGCTTGGAAGTGGCAGCCCGGGCCCAGGCACGCCCTACCGTGCTTGGGGCGCAATTGGAGAGTGCTTCGCGCCCCATCGCGCGGTCCAGCCTGACTCGCCAACCTTTGGAGGTGGTGTCTGTTGCCACTCCTCAGTCCAGTGCGTCGGAGTGGGTGGCCGAAGTCGCCAGTGTGCCGGCCGTGGCAGCCGAAGTGCAGACGCTGTGGATTGAAGTATTGCGGCGTGAAACCACGTCCTCCGGCATCAACGCCACCGGCTACGACGCCTTTGGTGACCAGGCGGGGTATGAGGACGGCGTCGGTGTGTTTGCCTTCCGCCACGATTGGTCGCAGCCTTTGGTAGAGCGTCTGGAATGGAAGACCTTTGTGCAGCGGGTAGCCAGTGGCAACGAGCAACGCCAAGCTTTGCGCATGCTGCCCCGGCGCAGTCTGCGCTATACCGTGGGCCATGGGCGACTCTCCGACGCACTGGTCGCGGATTGGCTGGCCGACCATATGGGGCGCAAAGCCTGGTGGCCTGAGCCGCAGCTGGTTGTGCGCTTGGTCGAACCGGCGCAACAGGGTGATCTGGTGTTACGGGTGGATGACCCGAATGGCCGCATCACGAACTTTTTGCCCTTGCGGGCCGAGGCCGTCGCAGGCGCCTACGGCCTGGACGGTTGGTGGAGCAGCGACCTGGTGGTCTGGATCGATGCCCCGGATGGCTGGCAGCTGGCCCGCATCGACGGCATAGAGCCTGGCCTGCTGCGCTTGATGGAGCCCTTGGCCCGCAATGCGCCGGTGGGCAGCCTGGTCGTGCCTCTGACGCAAGGGGTGTGTATCGAGGATATGGGGGCTGAGCAGTGGGTGCCGGGTGTTTTGCAAGGTGAAGTCTCGGCGGTCCTGCAGGTGCAACGTCCTCCCTGGGATGACCTGAATGTGCCCATCACGGCCGCAGACACCCTGCTGGACGCAATACCCGTCTGGCCCGATGGCAACTGGCGCGATGCTCCGCATGCCAATAACAGTGCCACCCTGCACCAGCTGGACAACAGCACGGCCGATGCCTGGGTCCGGCGTGCGGATCCCGTGCGCAACCTGAGTCTGCAACGCAGCTACCTGGTCGCCGGACCCGAGTCGCTGACTCTGTGGTTGCGGCGCCTGTGGACCGTCCAAGGGCAGTTCGGCAGTCTCTGGCTGCCCGATGGCATCGCGCCCGTGATGACCGTCCAAGAGGACGCCGCGATCGACAGCGGTTATCTCGTGGTGGAGGGGGGCGGGGCGGCCGCCTTCTGGAACCGCCCTGCGGCGTGCGCGATTTACGACCCGATAGTGGAGGCCCAGTATGTGCTCACCGGCCCCTTGCAGCACGGCGCCCACCAGGCCCTGGTACTGCGCAGCCCTTTGGAGGACGTCGTGCACGCGGGCGCGCGCATGGTGCGGCTGCAACGCTGCCGCCTGGCCCATGACGCCATCGATCTCCTGTGGCACTCCGATGGGGTGGTGGAGATTGCACTGACTTTTTTAACCCTGCCGGAGCCGAGCGGCAATGACCGGACAAATTCCTATGGAGGAGAGTAAAGATGACCGTTCCCGCACTGATCGAAGCCGAGGTCTATGAGTTTGCAAGCGGTGACGCGTCTTGGTATTACACGCCCCATGAATTCGCTTTGGATTCGGGTGGGCGCATTTACGAACCGGTCCAGATTTCACGCAGCCGACTGGCGATGACCGCCGAAGCCTCCAAGTCCGCACTGGAACTCACGGTGCAGTCCAATCTGCCCGTGGTGCGTGCAGCCATGCAGGCCGCACCCGGGGGCGAGGTGATGACTCTGATTCTTCGCATGGCCCAGCGCAGTCCTTGGGATCCTGGTTGGACCATAGGCGGCACCCGCTGGATCGGACGGGTGCTGGGCGCGCAGGTGGGGGAGATTGAAGCCAGCTTGCGTTGCGAGAGTGCCCATGTGAGCCTCAAGCGCGTCGGACTGCGCCGGCTCTACAGCCGCAAGTGCTCCCATGTGCTGTATTCCACCCCCTGTGGCGCATCCGAGGTGACCGCCACGGCCACGGTGGAATCGGTCGATGCACGTTGGGTGCACTTGGTTGGCGGTGTCCCCGCCGGTGTGCTGGATGCGCTGGCCGGTGGTTGGCTCGAAACGCTCAGTGGCGCGCGCCACATGGTTAGTTCCAGTGATGCGACCTCGGTGGAGTTGCTGTATCCCGTCAACCTGCAAGCCGGTGAGTTGGTCGATCTGGTGGCGGGGTGCGACCACACCACCGCGACCTGCGCGGGTCGCTTTGCCAACCTCGACAACTTTGGCGGCTTCCCGGGGATCCCTCCGAAGAACCCATTTTCTGCCGGCGTTTTTTAAGGAGTCTGCACCATGGAGCCGTTTACCTACCTGGCCGTTCTGCTGGTCACCAGCCTGATCAGCGCCGCCCTGGCGCCCAAGCCGCCTTCCCCCAAGCCAGCCGCGCTCAGCGATGTGCAGGTGCCTACCGCAGAAGAAGGCAGGCCAGTTCCGGTGGTCTTTGGTGCGGTGCTGATCACCGGGGCCAATGTCGTCTGGTATGGCGACCTGGCAGCCGATCCGATTCGCAAAGGCGGAGGCAAGAAATGACCGTACAGGACGTGGGAACCGATGTGGCCGCGCCGTCGGACAACACCGTGCGCGTCACGATCCAGGACGCGCGCGAGTTGGGGTTTTGTGTCGGTGGCACGCGGACCTTTCTGGAGCGCCATGGGCTGGATTTCAAAGCCTTTTTGCGTGACGGACTGGATGCCCAGGACTTGCTGGCCACTGGGGACGCCATGGCTGAGCGCGTCGTGGCGTACGCCCAAGCGAAGAGGGCTTAAGCATGGGTGGCGGAGGCAGTTCCCAGACCGTGGGTTACCGCTACAGCATGGGCTTGCACCTCGTGCTGTGCCATGGCCCGGTCGACGCGGTGCAGGAGATTCGCATTGGAGAGCGCACCGCCTGGGGCGACGCCACACAGGCACCATTGCCGGTGGGCCATGGGCTGTCCCAGATCAGCATTGACCAACCCGAGTTGTTTGGCGGGGATGAACGCGAGGGGGGCGTGGTGGGTGCCGTGGATGTACTGTCTGGCCATGCCAGCCAGACACCCAATGACTACCTGCAGTCGCAACTGGGCACGCTGATTCCGGCGTTTAGAGGGGTGCTGAGTCTGGTGGCGCGGCGCATCCGCTTTGCAGCCAACAACCCCTACCTGAAACCCTGGGCCGTGCGGGTGCGGCGGTTCACCCAGGGCTGGGGAACCAGCAACTGGATGGCCGCGTCCGCAGAAGTCCAGGTCTGGGATGCAGAGATCAATGACACGGTGACTGTAGGGATGAACCCGGCGCACATCCTGGTGGAATGTTTGACCAATCCCCATTGGGGCATGGGTTACCCCGATAGCAGCATTGGTGGCACCTTCTGGAATGCCAATTGGGTGTTCAACAACGAAGGCTTTGGACTGAACTTGCTGTGGACCCGTCAGCAACCGATCGAGACCTTCATCTCCCAAGTGCTGGACCATGTGGGGGCGGTGTTGTACACCGATCCGCAATCTGGCCTGTTCGAAATCAAGCTGGTGCGGGGTGACTACTGGGCCGGATCTGTGCCCGAGCTCGGTCCCGATGAAATTGTGTCACTGGACCGCTTCGAGCGCGCCCAATGGGGTGAGCTTCCCAATGAAATCACAGTGGTCTACACCGATTGGGAGACCGGCGGCGAGCGCACCGTCAGCGCAGAAAACCTGGCTGCCATCCATGTACAGGGTGGGGTGATCAACCAACGGCGTGACTACGCCGGTGTGAGCTACGCCCCGCTGGCCGCACGCCTGGCCATGCGCGATCTGCGGGCCTTGGGAACCCCACTGGCCCGCATCAGCCTGCGCGTCGCCCGCAGCACGCTGGCAGCCCAGCCTTTGCCCGGCGATGTATTCAAGCTGTACTGGCCGCGTCTGGGCATAGAGCAGATGGTGGTGCGGGTGGTCAGCGTGGATGCCGGAACCCAGAGTGCGCCGGAGTTGTTGATTGAAGCCGTGGAGGATGTGTACGGCCTGGATGCGACCGCGGTGCGCGATGAGCCCAAGGCCTGGCAGGCACCCATCACCGTGCCCACGCCACCGGATTGGGCACTGGCCCTGGAGTTGCCCTTCTGGGAAATCGCCCGGCGACTGTCGCGTGCCGAGATGG
>Ga0066442_1000035_pt1 | contig 41688 bp, 60 predicted proteins | sample LakWasMet62_LOW9_2_FD_59530 | JGI IMG/M metagenome (GOLD analysis project Ga0066442, IMG submission 59530) | Freshwater sediment methanotrophic microbial communities from Lake Washington under simulated oxygen tension - Sediment Metagenome 62_LOW9 | ecosystem: Environmental > Aquatic >... | reverse complement strand
CCTGGGCTTCAGCCACCCTTCCTTGCTGCTGAAGCCCAGGCCCATTCCGCCTTGCTGCTTGCCGTTGGCGGGCTGGAAGATGCCCTCGCCGTTGCTGAAGGTGCCTTGCTTGATCAGGGCCTGACCGAAGCAGGAGCCGGCGACCTTGCGGAACTTGTCTTCGATCCGCTTGATCCAGACGTCGCGCCGGCCGATCCTGCTGCGCTCTTCTGCCGAGTAGTCGTCGATCTCCTTGGGCACAACCCACATGGAGACGAGGCCGCAGTATTCGCTTGCGCCGATGTAGCAGTAGTCGTTCGCCAGCAGGGCGTGGTCCTCGCGGCCCAGCCAGCGGTCGTCGGCGTGCAGCGATGGGAAAGCCTTGCGCATCTCACGCTTGAAGTCGTCGAGGTAGTAGTCCCAGTCGTCGCTCGGGTCTTCGGTGCGCACATGGTCGTGGTGCGCTTTGCAGTGCGGGCAGCAGCCCACATCCTGCTGAGAGTCGGCATCCAGGTCGGCGTCGAACTCGTCGTCGCCAGCCAGGGCGGGGCGCTCGCCCTTGGTGGGGAAGTGCTCTCCGCACTCGTCGCACCAGAAGCCGGGTGCGGGGATGGCGCTGTAGGCTACGTGCTCGGCGCCAGAGGCAACGGATACGGAACGGGCCATGATGATCTCCTGAAAACAAAAAGCCACCCGAAGGTGGCGGTGCTGAGTTGCTGTTAGTCAGTCGCCCTTCTTGCGCAGATGGGTTCCTGTGGGGGCGAAGCCGTAGAGCGGGTCGTACTGGCCGAACGATGCCTTGAACCGCTCTCGGCGCGCCATGATGGTCGGCACAGCCATCTCTGCGAACATCACCCGGCGAATGCGTCCGATGTTCCACGAGGTGTGTGGCCTGCTGCCGTATTTGTCGAACGTGTAGAAGGTGGTGTACCAGGATGACGCCATGTCGCTCCTGGTTGGCGGGTATGACGAGGCAACCTCGAACCAGATGTCGCCGAAGTTATCGAGGTACTGGATGAAGTCGCCGGGCCTGATGATGATTTGCGGATCGCTCATGCTTGCTCGAACTTTCTCCAGGCCTGTGTACCAGTCCATCCGCTGAAGGTCTTGCCGTCACGATCTCGCTGCCAGTAGACGCGGGGGCCTTGCACCCTGGTGCAGGTGAGGGTGTTTCCGCCCTCGGACAGGCGGCGCTCGCCCACCAGGATGGGGGCGGGGCCTGCGTCGCGCTTGACCTGCTGCAGCGGCTTGCCATGCACCTCCTGCGCCAGTTTCTCCAGGCCTGCGGCGAATGACTCGCCCGAGGTGGCCTTGCTCTTCAGGCTCCAGATCGCCGCCTCCAGGGTGTCGCGGCGCTCGTACTCGCTGGCCTCCGCCCAGGGCAGGGTGACGTCCTCGTACTTGCGTGTCTCCGGGTTTCGCACCGATCGCCCGGTCTTGGCGCGGGCCGGGTGCTTGCGGCCGGCGGTGTACTCGGCCGCCAGCTTTCGCAATTCGGCGCAATCTTCGCGGACCTGCTGCACGATCTCTGCGGTGCGGGTGGTGTCCACCTCCATGGGGCGGTAGTTGTGGCCATGGCACACACCCTGGAACCAGCCGTGCTCGACGGTGTAGCCATGCTTGCTCATGGTGACGCTGGGCACAGCCTGCACCCGGCCGCAGCACTGGCAGTGACCGCGCAGTTGGATGTCGCTCATGGTTGCTCCTGGTTTAGACGTTGCGGTCGAAGACGTGACCGTTGCTGAAGAACATGTCGCTGATGAACAGGTCACGAGCGAACTTCTCGTAGTCGATGTAGGGGCGCACACCCTCCGGCACTTCATGCAGGTAGATTTCGTCGAACAGCTCTTCGGCGTAGTCCTTCTCGCTGTCGTACTTGCCCTTGTAGGCGTCCTCGAAGTTGCCCTTGTCCCAGTTGCCGTACCAGTCGATGAACTCGCCGACGGCTTCTTCCTTGTCGTCGTCGCCATCGCAGTAGGCGGCCGCCTCGCAGAACTCGCTCAGGTCCAGCGTGTCGCTGCGGCTGCTGTAGAACGCACGGGCCAGGGCGCCTTCGACGTCGGCCACCAGCAGGTCGCCGTCGTAGTCCGGGTCGCCATCCGCATCCTTGGGGATGAAGCCACCCTTGGCCAGCTCGACCTTGACATCGTCGGTGTCGGTGAATTCGTCCAGCTCGATCCATTCGCCCTTGGTGGGGATGCCGTCGACGTAGTAGAAGGCGCGGTTGCTCATGTCAGCTCCAGGTAGCGAAGAGGGCGGGGCCGTGGGTGGGGTGGTTGCGGCAGCTGCGCAGCCGGCTGTGCCAGGGGTCGGCGCAGGAGCTGCCGACGCTGAAGCGATGCGGCTGGGTGTCGAGCAGATGGAAGGCGTCGGCCTTGACGCGCTTGCTGCCGGGCTCGGCGATGAAGAGCGCCACCACTTCGCGGTCGCTGCAGCCGTCGGGGATGGCGGCGATCTTGTCGCGGATGTTGCGGCAGAAGCGGAAGACGCGGGTGTCGTGCGCTTTTTGCGAAGGGGTCATAGTGTCTCCACGGAAACGAAATTGCCGGTGCGGCGGAAGATGGTCGTGGCGTGTGCATTCGCCTCTTCGACGGTGGCGAACTTGTCTTTGCCGCCGACGATGAACTTGTCGGGCCGCTCGGGGAAGATGGCCCGCAGCGCCGTGTCGATGTGGTCGTCGTCCAGGTAGCGGTAGAGCACGTTGCAGACGAACTCGGATTGCTTGGCGTGCCAGAGCACGTCCCATCGGTAGCGCTTGGCGGACATGCCTGCCTTGAGGTAGGCGTCCAGGGTGTCCGGGAAGGATGCGATGGCGGGTTGCAGGCGCTGCTTCAGCTCGTCGAAGTGTTCGGCGGTCATCTTCATGGTGGTCTCCTGTGTCAGACGGCCTGACCGTCGAGCTGCATAGGGTGATGTGGATGGACGTGACGGACCATCCAGACGCGGAACATGACGGCGGAGAAGTTGCCGCGCAGCGTCATGGGCGTCTTCTTTCGGGTGTGTTGCCATGTCAGGGTGTGCATGGGTGTCTCCTGTGTGATGCATCAGCGTCCTGGCCCTGGACTCCTCGTCCATGCTCGCTCAGGCCCGGGTCTCGGGTTGCTTTCGGGGAGGGCGCTGATGCATCCCTTTTGAGGGGGATGTGCACGACTTGCTTGATTAGTACCGGCACCCGCCGGTGTGTCGTGCTGCGGATATAGCCCGTTGGTACGGTCCCCGCTTGATGTCCTGCTCTCCCAGCCGCAGTAGCTGCTTGTCGCACCGTCGCTTTGAGCACCGCGTTACCGCTGGGTGCGCTTCCCGTTGTGATGGGGATGCAAGGGCGTCCACTCATTTGATCTGCGATGCCCGGCTAGGGGGCGCTCCGCCGTGGATGGCGGGGTGGCGTTTGGCTGCCTGTCGATCCGGTCGATGCCGTTCGATGGGATGAATTATGCCGGACGGAAAACAAACTGTCAACTTGTCCGGTCAAAACGGCATATCCCCCTATGGGGGGGAATAACCACACGATGGAGTCGGGTATTTGGTTGGCCTCGTGTACGCGAGGGCCTGGCGCCAGAGCTGAGCGGCCTATTTGCCAGGGTCAGAGATGGCTGGCAAGGGCGGCCTGGTGTGCGTATCGCGGGCGCAACGCCGCTATCTTTTTTGCGGGAATGTTTGCTCTGTGTGTATGCCGGACGGTAAAATTCGGGCCATGTTGGTGAACATTGATCCGAACGCTCAGCCTTACGCGGTGCCTGTGGTTGACACAGCGGGCAACCCGCGCGTGCTGGTGGTGCTGGCCTCGGCGCACGAGATGCGCGAGATGGCTGCCATGGGCGCGATGGTTCTGCACGCCCACCAGTCCCGCGAGCTGTCCACGGTCAAGGAGCATGCGGAGTTGGTGAAGGCGGTGTTCCAGCGCGACAGCCACCTGCATTTCGGGGGGAAGCTCCAGTGACTGACGAGCAGCTGCTGCGCGCACGCACCTGGGAGGCCGGCTTCGACGCAGGGGTGCAGAACTCCTTCGGCAACCCGGCTATGGCCAACCGCGATCTGCGCATGCTGTGGCGCGCGGCCTGGATGTCGGGGCGCAAGTGCATCCCGCTGATCCGCAACACGATGGACGAGCACCTGCACCAGACGATGCTGTTTCGCTGGGCCGAGGCGGCGGTGGTGGTGCTGCCCGAGCTGGGCCTGATGTACGCGGTGCCCAACGGTGGCAAGCGCGACCCGGTGACGGCGGCCAAGCTCAAGCAGGAGGGCGTGAAGGCGGGGGTGCCAGACATCTGCCTGCCGGTGCCGCGCTGCGGCTGGGCCGCCCTGTACGTGGAGATGAAGGTGCCCAAGGGTCGGGTGATGCCGGACCAGGCGAATTGGATGGAGCAGCTGCAGCGGGAGGGCAACCTTGCTCTGCCCTGCTTCGGGTGGCAGTCCGCGCGCCGAACGATCGCTGAATATTTGATGGAGGCTCAATGAGCTGTGGAAATTGTGATTGCAAGAAGACGCCTGGCGTGCACCCGCTCGACAAGGGCGTGAGCATGGGTGAGCTGACTTCTTTTGCCGAGTTGATGGACGCGGTCTTCGGCCCGCGCGCCACAGGCTGCGGCGTGGTGCGCGAGCCCTTGCCGCCGCTGAAGGACCCGGCTGGGGCTGCCGCCATGGATTCCGCTGCGGCCGCTGCCGACTCCGTGGCCGCCTCCCGCGCGACCGAGCGACCGGCTGCGGAGGGGTTTGACTTGCGCGTCGTGATGCGTTCCGCGCTGTCGCCTGCTGATTTCCAGGCCTGGTGCAGGGGCCAGGTGCACGCGATGCTGATGCAGTACGCGGCCGCCAAGACGAAGGACGCGGCCTCTGAGGCCCTGTCCGAGGCCTATTACTTCATGTACGAGTTGAGCTGAGCGTGTACACCTACCCGTCCGACCGACCACAGGCCGAGGAGCGCTACCTTTCGGCGCGCCACAGCTCGCACCTGGGTCATTTCGCCGAGCGCCCGTGCGACGCCGACAAGCTGCTGGCTGCGGCCTATGCCGCGCGCGGCAATGACCGCAAGCGCCTGGCGATGGATGTGCACAACGTGCTGATGTCCACTGACATGCGCGGCGCGCGCGGCGTGGCCGAGCAGCTGGCAGGCTGGGTGTTTCGCCGCTCTCTGCGTGAGCGGGGCGGGGAGACGATGAAGTACGTGACCGCCAAGGACCTGGTGCTGCGCCTGCTGCTGTTGTGGAACAAGCGCACCTGCATGCGGTGCGAGGGGCGTGGCCACCCGATGATCCCGAACAGCCCTGTGCTGGATACCAGCCGCGACTGCCGCGACTGCCGTGGCACGGGGCTGATCCCGATCGAGCGGATGGTCAAGCCCGAGCACGCCAAGGCGGCGCGCGCGATCGAGAGCGAGGTGCTCTCCCTGCTGGCCGGAATTTTCAAGGACATGGAAGACATGCTGGGTGGCCGCAAGAACCTGACGGAGGCGCACTGATGCGTAAGGGAATGTTCACCACGCGCAAGCGCTGGCTCAGCTTCGACCGGATGCCGGGCTACTGGTGGCTGCACCTGGGCGGCCTGGTGGTCTACGGCAAGAACCTGATGCTGTTCCCGCTGAGCTTCTCCGAGCGCAAGCGCCTGCGCACCACGCTGCGCGTGCGGGACTGGCTCTTCGGGGCCTACCGAGATTGACACAGGCCAGCCCTGGGGCATGCGAAATGCCAGGGCGCCCTTCATACCCGGCACCACATGCCGGCCTGCCCGGGGCAAAGCGGGTGGGAACTCCTTCCCTGGCGCCGGCCTGGGGCAGATGTGGAGCCGGCACCCTCAAGCCAGCCGTCTGGCAATCCCTCAACGGGGCATTGCGGCACAGAACAGGCGGCTGACTTGATGGTGGATGAACCAGCCGAAAGGCAACCGGGTTAGGTCTGGTGGTTCGCAGTGCGAGTCGAGAAACCATCCGGCGCCCCGAGCCGTTCGCATACGGGGGCCATCACATCAGAGGCGGCGCGGATGGACACGCTAGGCACGGTGCAGAAACATGTGATCGCGGACTGTTGGCCTTACCGGCGGGTAACCGCTGCCATTAGCCAAGCCCCTGCCTCGGCGGGAAGTGCAAGACAGATGTTGCCGCGACTGCGAAGGTGCTGACAGGAAGTGGAGTGGGCAACGTGGACGCACGACCCAACGCAGGCAACTGGCAGTGTGTTGCTGAGCCGGAATCGAGCCCGGCCCTCTGATGTGATGGTGTGGAGTACGCCACTTCCGCAGACAGGCAGGCAGGCATGCCGGCGACTGCTGATCCGGGGTTGGGCCAGTCCACCAAACCACAGCACCGCCAGCGGGGAGCATGCGTGCTCTGTCTGGGGAACGGACTGTGTACGAAGCCAAGGCTACGCAGGCTCCCGCCATCAGCCGTTACAGGAGAGCGACATGTTGAGCATTGATCCGATGGAAGTCAGGCGCCGCGCGCAAGCCGAGCTGCGGTCTGAGGAGTTTCAAAAGGCAGTCGAGCTGGAGAAGGATCGACTGCGGCATGGCCGGACCCGCTGGGACTGGCTGCGCAAGGTCTTCCCCTTCACCATCACCATCACAAGGAGTAAGTAACCATGAACCAGAAAGTGACGACGCTGCCCAAGGCAGAGCTGAGCATCCGCGAGCAGGCGCAGGCCGAGGTGCTCGAAGAGACGCTGGAAAAAAACAAGGTCGAGATGAAGCAGCTGCTGCGCTCGAAGCTTGCGGCAGAGCAGGTGGTGCGCGGCATCGACATGAAGATCGCCGACCTGGAGCAGCGCATCAAGGACGGGACCGCCTGATATGTCGTTCGGCCAGAGCCAGGGCTACCGCATCGTCAGCGACGAGCACGAGGTCGACCTGGCCGGCTTTCGCGCGACGACGTGGCAGCTGCAGCAGGCGGGCTGGCGGCTGGCTGCCGAGCAGGAGGTGCGCGAGGGTCGTCTGCAGCTGATGATGCGCCACGACGGCCTGGGCCTGTACGGCGTTTGCGAGGAGATGCGCTTCAACTACTTCGAGTGGCATGAGCGAGACCGGTTCAGGCGGGAAGATCGCGGCCTGCACTTCGTGTGCCGCAGGCTGTCCGTGGAGATGAAGGTGAGCATGGAGTACGCGATGCGCTTTCAGCCGATCGACGCGCGCCCGGTCGTGAAGGTTGAGCCAATGCGCAGTATCGAGGACTTCAAAATCTTCGCCCCGTCGCTGGCCCGCACCGAGCAGATCATCATCGAGCCGCAGTCGGTGCAGGAGTGCCTGGACCTGATCAAGAAGATGCAGGCCCCGGAGCTGGCCGCGATCCGCGAGCGCAACCGGCGCCGCGACGAGGCGCCCGAGCCCGGCCCGCAGCAGATTTTTCACGCACAGATTTTGAGCCTTGCGGCTTGACCTTTGGGAGATTGACTTGAGCATTGGCGACATCAACAGTCAGGAGCGCGGTAGCGGCGCTCGCTTCAACACCGGCAAGCCACCCATGGAGCTGATCGCCCTGCGGGTGATTGCGCAGACCTGGGCGAACCGGTCGGAGCAAGATGATCTGGCGCCTGTGATGTTCGCGCTGGCGGACGTTCAGGAGGGTGGCGGGGTGGCGGCGGTGTGTCGGGCCATCATCGCCCTGGGTGAGCCGTGGGAGGCGTGCGCCCGGGTGTTCGACTACGGTCTGAAGAAGTACGCCCCGTGGAACTGGGCCAAGGGCATGCTCTGGTCGGTGCCGCTGGCCTGTGCTGCGCGCCACCTGCTGGCGATGCGGCGCGGCGAGGTGGACGACCCTGAGTCCAAGCTGCCGCACGAAGGGCACGTGCTGTGCAACCTGGTGATGCTGGCGACCTTCATGCGCACCTACCCCGAGGGCAACGACCTGCCGGCCAAGTGGCTTTCTGTGCTGCCCAAGGACGCCCAGACTGGAGGCGTGATCTTCCCGGGCAAGCTGGTCGACGGCAGCCCCTTCATGTTCCGGCCCGTCGGCCCTGTGCTGGCGAGCCCGCTGGTGACGGCGTGAACCAGACCCGCACCCTCTCCCTGGTGGAGGCGATCGTCAACATCCTGGTGGGCTTCCCCATCAACTGGATGGCCAACCTGTACGTGCTGCCGCTCTTCGGCTTCTACCCGACGGGTGGCCAGGCCTTCTGGATCGGCGTGCTGTTCACGGCCATCAGCCTGGTGCGCGGCTACTCGATCCGCCGCTTCTTCAACTCTTACCTGCACCGCTTCTCTGCCTGGGTGGCGGCGGGCATCAACCGTTTGGCAGTGAGGTTTTCCAGATGAGCGAAGTGCGTGACCTTATCGAGGAGCTGGAGCCCGAGGCCCTGCTGGCCGACGGCTTCGACGCGGCGCTGCTGGGCATTGCCGAGCGGGCCGGCGGCATGAGCGTGGCCGCCTATGACCGTGACAAGTGCATCGACATCCTGATGGCCCAGGGCATGAGCTGGGAGACGGCCGAGGAGCACCTCAATTTCAACGTGGTGGGCGCTTGGATGGGCGAGCACACCCCGGTTTTTGTGTCCATCCTGAAAGCGGAGGAGCCCGATGTCCAATTTGCCTGAAGAGATGGTGGCCTACCCCGGTGGTGGTGCGCCAGGCGACCACAACGGAGTGAAGGCCGCGCGCCGCGACCTGGGCAAGCAGCTGCTGACCATGTACGGCGGGGCCAACTTCCTGCGCATGTCGTCCCAGATCGGCGCCGAGGAGGCAACGCCCGAGGGCCTGCCCGCGCTGCGCCAGCGCCTGGCCCAGGAGCTGGGCGATGCGATCCTGCAGGACATGTCGCCGCAGTTGAAGCCCGGCGAGGATGGCACGGTTATCGCCACGGTGGAGTTCTGGATGTTCAAGGAGGACGACGCGCTGGAGCTGGTGGCGAACTGCTACAGCGCCGGGGGTGGCCAGCCATGAAGCTGAAGCTAGACTCCCCCGGCGGGTTCTACGTGACGCTGGATTCCATGGAGGCCGAGGGCGGCATGACGGTGCAGGGCATGGCCGCGTGCATCGCCTCCGCCATGCAAAAGAGCGATAGCTTCACCATCAACATGGGCTCCAGGGTGCTCGTCCTGGGGCCTGATCTGCTGCGCAACAGTGTGGTCGAGGTGACCGCATGAAAATCTACTGGCAGTCGGCCAGGTTCTTCAGGAACTGGGGCCTGTTCGTCAAGATCGGCAACCGCCGGCTAAAGGTGTTCCCATGACCCAGTCCTTTATCGAGCCGATGCGCGAGGGCGCGATGGACTCGGGCCTCCTCATGCTCATGGAGGGGGCGAAGCGCTCCGTGCAGGCTGCCGCCGGGGTCCGGCCGGGCCTGATCAACGTCGGGACCATCGCCCACACCAATGGCATCTCGCACCCAACGTCGCGCGAGCTGATGCGCCGCATGCTGGAGGCCATGGAGAAGATGGAAGCGCTTCGGAAACCGCTTGGGCGTGCTTACATGGGGGCCATGGTTCGGGGCTTGTCCATCGTCCAGAACCAGTACCTGGGTGACTGGCAGGCGCCGGTGCGCAAGCACAAGAAGCGCCGCAACCAGACCCTGGCCTACCACCGCCGGGTGCAGAAGAAGTGGAACAAGCGCTTCGGCCTGAGCGATGCGATGTTCGTGGTGGGCGCGGACCTGGCCGATCCTTACAGCGATCGCACGGTGTACGCGAGTCCGAGGTCCATTCAGAAACTGAAGGAGGCACTGTGATCCCCCATGAGCTGAAGCACACTATCCAGGGCAGCGTGCACTTCGACGCCGGGCTGATTGAGCTGAATGAATCCATCGAGTCGCCCGGCAGCGAAATCACGGCGTCGTTCTTCAAGACGGTGATGAACACGCGCGACGCCAAGATTCACGAGGGCCTGGTCGCCCTGGGCTGGACTCCCCCTGGCGGTGGCTCGGTGGCTCCGCTCAAGCTCTACGTGGTGGAGTCGGTCGACGGTGACTGGCTGTGGTCTGGCAAGTTCCAGGGCCAGGCCGTGACCATGCACATGGCGATCCGTCGCCACTCACAGGGCGCCAAGCTGGTGACCTATGACGTGCTGGCGGGCAGCCGCGAAGAGGTGAAAGCCTAGTGCGGGTCGTCATCTATACCAAGCACATGGTGCCGCTGAATGTGATCGACCTGGAGGGCTGGGAGATCGAGGTGCTGCGCGAGGTGCAGGTCCTGGAGCTGACGGTGCCGGCCGGCATGGGCTTTGCCCTGGGCCAGCATCCCGGCGGGGAGGTGGGGGTGCAGTTGCGCTATGCCTACTTCCGGCTGGCCGATGGGCAGCCCATTCACTTCCTGGTGATCAAGGGCGAGGACGAGGGGGAGGCGAGCGAGGCGATGCTGGCCACGGACACGAACATGGCCTTCCCGGATGGCTCGCAGACGGTGGCCAGGTTCCGCAAGGAGTTCACCTACAGGCTGGCCGTGGCCTTGCGCGAGCTGGCCGGCTTTGATGCGGATGACTCGGAAGAGGGCGGGCAGCTTGAATGCAATCTCTGAACCGGGTAAATTCCAACTCAGCAACAAAGCAGGACAGACAGCCCCTGCATTAAAACAAGCATTGTGATTTTGTGGGCGAAGCTCGCCCTGAAGTTTTTGCGAGGTGATGAATTGAAAGACGACCGACCACGACCCAATACCTGGGCGTAATGTCAGCCAGGTAGACGGCCTGCCTCGGAAGCAGGAGGACGGAGGTTCAAATCCTCCCGCCCAGACCATACACCAGGGCCACCCCAGATCGGGTGGCTCTTCCATTTTCAGCGGCCGCGCCTCCGGTTGGTCCGGGGCCTTCCAAGCCTTCGCGCAAGGGTTCGATTCCCGATGGGAGCACCAAGTCACGCAGATGTCCGCAAGATGTCACGCTCTCATGCGGACAGAACGCGGACAGAAGCAGGACAAACGCAGTGCACAGTGGTGTGGCGGTCGCCAAGTGGTAAGGCCACGGGATGTGACCCCGTCATGCGAGAGTTCGATCCTCTCCCGTCACCCCAGTGTGTATTGCAGCATTAGCTCAGTTGGTTAGAGCGCCGGCCTGTCGAGTCGGAGGTCGTGAGTTCGAGTCTCACATGCCGCGCCAGAATTGCACCCGGGTAGCTCAGCTGGCAGAGCAGCGGCCTCCAAAGCCGCAGGTCGAAGGTTCGAGCCCTTCCCTCGGTGCCAGATCATTGCCATGTAGCTCAGTTGGTAGAGCCCCCGCCTGTTAAGCGGGCGGTCGTTGGTTCGAGTCCAGCCTTGGCAGCCAGAGCAGACCCGGTCGTGTAGCTAAGTCCCGTCGCCGCGCAAGCGCCGTAACCGGGTGGCTCCGGGGGAAGAAAAGCACGAGCCATCACCGCTCGATAGCTCAGTCCGGTAGAGCACCCGCTTGATAAGCGGTAGGTCCCTGGTTCAAGTCCAGGTCGAGCCACCAATCACCTCGGTGTGGGCGCAACCCCAGAGTAAAGGGCGCCGTAAATATTCCTGGGATCAATACCGCCACGGCCAGCGACCAGTCTCCTTCGGATTCAAGTCTGGGGAATGCTGTGCCGTGGCGACCCATCGAGGATGACGCCATGCGTGATCTCAATCCGGTCTCCATCTGACCGCAAACCCACCAAGCAACTGACACGTCGACCGTCAGGTCTATGGCGTGAAGGCCCCGGTGGCCCGTGCAGCGTCGGGAAAGACGTAGCCAGCGGGACGGGCCGGCGGACATGGTCAATCCCGAGACGATCCGCCGGCTCCGCCGCACAGATTCCAAGGAGAGCGCATGCGCTACCAGATCAAATTCTCGAACGGCTATTGGAAGTCGTTCGATACCCACAACTACGGCGACGTGTACATGCACGAGACCGAGAAGCTGGCCCTGGCCAGTGTGGCCAAGCTGAACGCCCGCTAAGGAAGGTGCGCTCCCCCAGTGGGGCGCAGACCCCGCAATGCAGGAAGGATTCAAGCCAGTCATTCGCTACAGCCGCAACCTGGACGGCTACGACTACGCGGTAGGGGACATCCATGGCTGCTTCGCACGCCTACAGACCCAGCTCGACGAGATGGGGTTCCGCCCGGAGGTGGATCGGCTCTTCTCTGTTGGCGACCTGGTTGACCGTGGCCCCGACTCCGAGCTGGCCGTCGAGTGGCTGGCCAAGCCGTGGTTCCACGCGGTGCGAGGCAACCACGAGGACATGCTGATCGACGCTGCCGTTGGCCTTGGCCGTGGCACGCACCGGATGAATGGCGGCGAGTGGTTCGCCCTGCTGCCGGAAGATCACCAGCAACACATCGCGGACGAGCTGAGCAAGCTGCCGTATGCGATCGAGGTGGAGACGCCCGCAGGCCTGGTGGGGATCGTGCACGCTGATGTGCCTGGAGGCGACTGGGACCACATGGTGGCCGAGCTGTCAAAGCCAGGGATGGGCGGCATGCATGCCCAGAACTTCTGCATGTGGAGCCGCCACCGGGTGGACTACGGCTACACGAACATGGTCAAGGGGATCGACAAGGTCCTGGTCGGCCACACGGTGGTCAAGCTGCCATTCGCCCTGGGCAATGTCTATTACCTGGACACTGGCGCCGCCTTCGGTGGTGCGTTCACGGTGGCGAGGGTGGCATGAGCGAGTTCCTCTGGTTCCTGCTGCTGGTTGTGCAGACGGCGGCGTTCACCTGGGTGAGTCGAGCCCGCAACTCGGGCAGCATCTGGTATCACGCCGTCGCCTCGGTATTCAGCAATGGCATCTGGTTTGTGTCCCAGCTCCTGTTGATCGGGATGGTGGCCAAGCCTGGGATGCCCATGGAAGAGCTGGTGAGGATCGGCCTGACATACGTGGCCGGCACTGTGACCGGCGCCGTGACCATGCACTACGTCTCCATGCGCTGGCTTGAGACTGGCAAGCGCAAGGTGGGTGCGGCATGACCGAGTCCAAGAAGGACAAGCCCGTCAAGAAGACGATCGACTGGGATGCGGTCGAGCTGGACTACCGCGCCGGGATCATGACGCTTCGCCAGATGGCAGAGGCTCACGACGTCTCCCATGTGTCCATCAAGAAGCATGCCGACAAGCATGGCTGGGCTCGTGACCTGCAGGCCAAGATCACCGCCAAGGCTGAAGAGAAGGTTAACAAGGAAGAGGCTACCAGGGTCGCTAACGGGTTAACAGCTGTTAACGAGGCGCAGATCGTGGAGGCCAACGCCGAGATCATTGCGCAGGCTGACCTGATCAACCGTAAGGATGTGATTCTGGCGCTGGGGGTGTCTCGCTCGCAGCTGATGGAAGTCGCCGAGCTGTGCAAGCCTGACTTCAAGGCTCAGCTGGAATGGCTGGGTGAGGTGATGGACGAGACCTACACGAACGAGCAGGGTCGTGAGATCAAGGACAAGGTCAACGAGCTGTACCAGTACATCATCTCCCTGGCTGGCCGGGTGAAGATGTCCAAGGAGATCGCGGCATCGCATGCGGTCTACATCCCGATGCAGCGCAAGATACTCAAGCTGGACGAGGAAGCGAACAAGGGTCAGGCCCAGCTCGATGACCTGCTGGCCAAGATCAACGCCGCGAGCTGATGGCGGCCTTGACTGATGAGGAGCGCGAACAGGCGCTGATCCGGTTGCGTGGCAACCTGGAGCTGCACTCGGTGCACTGCGCCAAGATCAAGGACAAGCAGGGCAAGCTGCGGCCTTTCATCTGGAACCGGGCTCAGCGCTATGTGCACGAGCGCCTGGAGGCCCAGCTCAAGGAGACCGGCAAGGTCCGAGCGCTGGTCCTGAAGGGTCGGCAGCAGGGCGTCTCGACCTATGTGTCGGAGCGCTTCTATCACAAGACCTCGCTGTGTGGCCTGTCGGCCTTCATCGTGGCACACGAAGACAAGGCGACCTCGAACCTGTTCGAGATGGCCAAGCGCTACCAGGAGAACAACCCCCTGGCGCCGAGCACCAAATACTCGAACAAGCAGGAGCTGCTGTTCCGGGTGAGTGACTCGGGCTACAAGCTGGCCACGGCCGGCACGAACGATGTGGGCCGATCGAACACGGCCCAGCTGATCCATGGCTCTGAGTTCGGGTTCTGGAAAAACCCGCAGATGCACCTGGCTGGCCTGGGTAACACCGTGGCCGATCTGCCGGACACCGAGATCATCCTGGAGAGCACGGCCAATGGCCTGGGCAACGCCTTCCACCTGATGTGGCAAGAGGCAGAGGCCGGCCGGGGTGAGTTCCAGGCGATCTTCGTGCCCTGGTTCTGGCAGGAGGAGTACCGGTCGACGGTCAAGCCGGACTTCGCGCTGACCAGGGCGGACACCGAGTACCGGCAGGCCTACCAGCTCGACATGCAGCAGATGCAGTGGCGGGCCAACAAGATCGCCGAGTACGGCCAGGGCTTCGAGTGGCTGTTCGACCAGGAGTATCCGGCGACCCCGGCCCTGGCCTTCCGCAGCTCGACGGGCAACCCGCTGATCAGCCCGAACGATGTGATGGCCTCGGTCAACAGTGGCTACAAGGAGATGGTCGGCCCTCTGATCATTGGCTGTGACCCTGCGGGGGATGGCGCCAACGAGAGCGACCGCACCGCGATTGCTTTCCGCCGTGGTCGTACCTGCTTCCGGGTCGAGTACCACGACAAGATGAGCACGATGCAGATCGCTGGTCTGCTGGTGAACTACTTCAACGAGATGGCGCCGGACGCCATCATCATCGACAAGAACGGCCTAGGAGCCGGCATCGTCGACCGACTGCTGGAGCTGAACGTGCCCGGCGTCATCGGCATCAACAACGCCACGGCCGACATGGACCGTGAGCTGTACGAAAACATCCGCGCCGGCATGTGGTGGCGGATGAAGCACTGGTTCGAGGATCACCCGACCCGCATCCCGAACAACCCCGCGCTGATTGCCGACGTCACGTCGCCACAGCCCAAGGTCAGCAGCAACGGACGAAAGCTGCTGGAGAAAAAAGAAGACATGAAGGCACGCGGCATCCGATCCCCGGATGGTGGCGACGCCTTGGCGCTGACCTTCGCCATTCCCGTCACGGCACGTGAACACGACCACGGCCCGGTGATTGTCAACAACCAAGGACCGGCCACATCTGCTGGCTACTGAAGGAGCAACGATGCAAACCAACCCCAACGAATACGAGCAGGCCTGGCAAGACGGCCCCGATGGTGCCCCGGCTCCCGCCGAGAACCCTGTGGTGACCGCCGCAACGGCAGCCCGCGACAAGCAGGCGCGCGAGTTCGCGGAAGCCTTCAACTCCGAGACGCCCGTCTCCGGCGACCCTGGTGCCGACGACTCGACCAATGACGCTCCGCCCGCAGGCGAGCAGGTGGCCGGTGTCGGCTCCTTTCTGCGCGAGAAGGCCGGCATGCAGACCGACGAGGACCGCAAGGCCAAGCCGGTCGAGGGTGGCGATGCCAACACCAAGCTGCGCGGCAAGCAGCTGGACGAACAGATGAAGACTGCAGGCGCCTGATCCATGACCAGTGCAACCACCATCACCCGCGAGCAGGCCATCGGCGAGTACGAGGTGGCTTCGCGTGAGGCCTTCTCCAGTGAGGACCCCGCCGTCGCCACCGAGGCCATGGCCGCTCTCGGCCCGCGCCTGCTGATGGAGTTTGCACAGGCCGAGAACGATCGCCGCCAGACCGAAGAGCGCTGGCTGCAGGACCTGCGCCAGTTCAAGGGGCAGTACGACCCCGAGGTCCTGGCCAGGATCGGCGAGCAGCGCTCCCGTGCTTTCGTGCGCAAGACGCGCGTGAAGGTCAAGACGGCCAACAGCCGCGTCGAGGACCTGCTGTTCCCGGCCGGCAATGAGAAGAACTGGGAGGTCGACACGACCCCCGTACCCAGCGTCACCCGTGAGGAGCGCATCGAGGTGGCCAAGGGGCTCAAGCGCCTCCTGGAGCAGCAGCAAAAGCTGATGGCCCAACAGGCCCAGCAGACCGGTCAGCCAAACCCGGCCATGGGCCAGATGCACATCACCAAGGAGATGGTCGATCAGGCCGTCCTGAAGCTGTGCAAGGACGCCTCCAAGAAGATGGGCAAGGTCATCGACGACCAGATGTCCGAGGTGCGCTACAAGCAGCTCTGCAAGCAGGTGATCCACTCGGGCAACCTGTACGGCACCGGTGTGCTCAAGGGTCCGCTGGTCGAGCGCCGCGTGCGCTCCAAGTTCGTCAAGGTCAACGGCAAGTGGACCGAGAAGAGCGAGAGTTACATCGTCCCGTTCCTGGACTATGTGCCGCTGTGGCGCTTCTACCCCGACATGGGGGCCGACTGCCTGGAGCGCTGCCGCTACGTCTACGAGCGCCACCAGATGACGCACGCAGACCTGAGCGAGATGGCTGAGCGCAAGTCGTTCAAGGGCTCGCTGATCAAGCAGTACCTGGTCTCCCACCCCAAGGGCGAGGTCAAGATCAAGTTCGTCGACAACCAGCTGATGCTGATCGGCGACCGCGATGCCAAGCAGGGCAGCGTGGACGGCAAGTACGAGGTGCTGGAGCGCTGGGGCTGGCTGTCCGGCTCCGACCTGCGCGAGGCTGGCATCACGGTGGATGAGGCCCGGGTCCATGAGACCTTCTTCAGCAACGTCTGGCTCCTGCCCAATGGCGAGGTGATCAAGGCGGTGCTGCAGCCGATCAACGGCGTGACCTGGCCGTATCACATCTACTATTTCGACAAGGACGAGGCCTCGATCTTTGGCGAGGGACTGGCCGCGATCATGCGCGACGACCAGACCATGCTGAACGCCGGCACCCGGATGATGCTGGACAACGCGGCCATCGCGGCTGGCCCGCAGCTGGAGGTGACAACCGGCCTGCTGTCCAAGCTGGAGAAGGTGACCGAGCTGTTCCCCTGGAAGGTCTGGCAGCGCACCCGCGAGTCGCCCGGCCATCAGGCTGTGCGCGTCGTGGACATCCCGAGCCACCTGCCCGAGCTGTCGGGTCTGGTCGACCGCTTCGAGAACAACGCCGACGAGGTCTCGGCGATCCCGCGCTACATGACGGGCGAGAACGTGAGCAGCGGCGCGGCCGGCACGGCATCCGGCATGTCCATGCTGATGGGCGCGGCCAACATCATGATCAAGGACCTCATCTCGAACTGGGATGAGGGCGTGACGGTGAGCTTCATCCGGGGCATGTACCGCTGGAACATGCAGTTCAACCCGGACGTGACGATCAAGGGCGATTTCGATGTGAAGGCCCGGGGCGTGGCCTCCCTGGTGGCGCGCGAGGTGCGAGCCCAGCAGCTGGAGAACTTCGCGGCTATGACAGCCAACCCGATGGATGCGCCCTACATCAAGCGCGACAAGCTGCTGCGCCAGCGCGCCGAGGCCAACGAGCTGAGCGACGTGGTCAAGACCGAGGACGAGGTCATCCAGGAGCAGAACAGCAAGATGGCCCAGCAGCAGATGCAGATGCAGCAGCAGCTGGCCAATCTGCAGCTGCAGCTCACGAACATGGACGTGATGGTCAAGCAGGCCCAGGTGCAGAAGCTGCAGGCCGAGACCGACCGGATCACGGCGCAGAAGTCCCTGGACGCGGCCAACGCCCTGGCCAAGCGGGTCGAGGCGATCTACGCCGCGCTGCAAGCTGGTGGTGTGGCGGCTTCCAACCCGCACATCGCCCCGGCAGGCGACGAGATTCTCAGCAGCGCAGGCTTCGACGACCTGTCGCCCGGCACCCAGATCGGCTCCATGATGCGCCCGCCTGTGCAGCCCGCAGGCATGCCGCCCCTGGCGACCCGTCAGCCAGCAGTCGGCGCACCGCCCCCGGTGATTGAGCCCATGGCTGACGACGCTCAGCCCGCAGGCTCTGGCCTGGGCATGGAGCAGGGCATGGAGACGGCGGCCGTATGAGCGAGCCCAAAGACCGTCCCGACGCCCGGGGCGCCATCGACGTGCGTCTGGCTGATTCCGTTGAGGTCGTCCGCGCTTACGCCGGCTCCGACCAGTCCCTCCAGGCGGTGGCCATGCTGCGCGCCCTGGAGGAAGGTTACGTCGAGGACCTCAAGAACGCCACGGTCGATGACCTGGTGCGCCTGCAGTCGCTGATCCGCCAGACGGTGGCGCTGCGAGAGGTCTTCGAGAACGTGGGCGCCGAGCTGCCCCGCGTCTGATTCTTGACCCCCGGCGCAGTGCCGGGACAGTTGAGCCTGGCAACAGGCTTTTGGGCCTGACGAAAGGATTCACATGGCCAAGATGACCCCCGAAGAGAGCAACCAGCAAGCAATGGATTTCGAGGCCGCCTTCAAGGAAGAGCAGGCCGGCAAGCAGGAGCCCACCGAAGCCGAGGCCTTCCCTGGCGCCGAGGCCCCGCCCGAGCCGGCCATGGCCGAGTCCACCCAGCAGGGCATGCCCGAAGCTGGCGAGGTCGAGCCGGGCGTGAGCAATCTGGCTGAAGGCTCTGCCCCTGCGGCATCGCCCGAGGCGCAGGCCGATCAGGCCTCCAGCGCCAGCGCTGGTGGTGCTGACGGCGAGCCCCCGGCCGTGGCCGTGGCGATCGAGACCGGCGCTGCAGACGGCACCGACGTGGCTCCCGATGGCCAGGATGAGCCCATCGACCCCAAGGACGAGCAGCGCGCCAAGAGCTGGGAAGGCCGCCTGAAGAAGCGCGAAGAAGAGCTGGCCGCCCGCGAGGCCGCCCTCAAGGAGCGCGAGACGCCGGCCGCCCAGGCTGCTGAAGTGGCATCGGGTGGTGAGGGCGCCGAGCCCGTGGCCGAAGCGGTGGCCGAGGCCGTCGACCAGGTCGAGTCCGGGAAGATGACTCCGGACCAGGCCATCAAGACCCTGACCGAGGACTTCGGCCCCGAGTTCGCCAACCTGCTGTCCGTGCTGATCGAGTCCAAGGCCACCGAGATCGCCGGCCGTGCGGCTGACGAGCGCGTGGGCAGCGTGAGCAAGACGATCGACGCCCTGGTCGGCGAGATCGTGCAGGACAAGCAGCGCAGCCACTTCGAGTCCATCTCGGATGCGCACCCCGACTTCGTCGAGGTGGCCGAGGGCCAGGACTTCAAGGACTGGGTGCAGGCCATGCCCGAAGAGGAGCGCGCCAAGGCTCTGGAGACGATTGACAACGGCAGCTCCCGCGCCATCGTCAAGCTGATCAGCACCTTCAAGGCCGGCCAGGAAGCTGGCGCCGTGGACGAGCCCACCGCTCCTCCTGCCGACGCAGTCCCCGAGGCCGATGCGGACAACGCCGAGGGCGTGCGCTCCGGTGGCCTGCGCCTGCCCGAAGCCCCGGCCCGTGCCGACGGCTACGAGGAAGCCTGGGACAAGTTCTGATGGCTGCCATCTTCTTGCCCGGCAATGCAGCCATCGCAGCGGCTAATGCGGCGCAGGCGGCGCAGGCGGCAAAGAAGAAGGGCCTGCGCGATGAGGGGGATCGGGAGGTGGAGCGTCTGCAGGGTCCGGATGGGCCTGGTGTGCAGCACGGAACCGACCCGGTCACGCCAGAGCAGAAGCCTGCTCCTCCCGTCAAAAAGTCCGATGCAAATGGCGTCGGAGAGTACGAGCAGGCCTGGGCGGATGGCGAGGATGATCAATCCAATAAAGCCGCAGGCCCCGAACTGCAGAAGGCTATCGCAAAAAACAAAGAGCAAGCAATGGAGTTCCAGGAAGCCTTCGAGAAGTCGTAGTCGTTCCTGAGAGCCCTGTTGCGCAATGGGGCGAAGCCCCCATCAATTCACAGCCCGCCACGTGCGGGCTTTTCCATTTGAGGGTCATTCCGACCCGCATGCGTGGGGTGGTTACCTCGCCGCGTGGCCCGGTGCGCGTCATCACTGGGCAACTCTCTGGAGCACGACATCAGTCGCGCATACGGCACCGCCGGGACAAGCCTTCGGGCTCCCCACACGCGGTGCACGGTCTGCATACGGCAAACGAGTCACCAACGCTCCTTTTGATTGGGCGTCCCCATGACGTCCTGAAAGCCATTTCATCGAAAGGAATTAAAAATGGCAACTGTTTCCTACGGCGACATCTCGCCCCGTACCGCAGCCTACGCTGAAAAAGAACTCCTGAAGCGCGGCCTCCCCTACCTCGTGATCGAGAAGTTCGGTCAGGCCAAGAGCCTGCCGAGCAACTCCAGCAAGGTCGAGAAGTTCCGCCGCTACAACGCGCTCTCCAACACCCCGGCCACCCTGACCGAAGGCGTCACGCCCGCCAGCCAGGCCCTGTCCGTGACCGACGTGACCGCGACCCTGTCGCAGTACGGCGGCCTGGTGCAGATCAGCGACGTCATCCTGGACACCCACGAGGACAACACGCTGAACGAGGCGATCAACCTGCTGGGCGAACAGGCCGCGCAGATGATCGAGAAGATGCGCTTCGGCGTCCTGAAGGCCGGCACCAACGTGCTGTACGCCAACGGCACCGTGCGTACCGACGTGAACACCGTGCTGACGACCGCGATCCAGCGTAAGGCTGTGCGTGCTCTGAAGCGCCAGAACGCCCGTCAGATCACCTCGATCGTGCGCTCCACCGCCGCCTACCAGACGGAAAACGTGGCCCCCGGCTACGTGGCCCTGATCCACCCGGACCTGGAAGGTGACGTCCGCCTGATGACCGGCTTCACCCCGGCCGAGCGCTACGGCTCGATCTCCCCCTGGGAGAACGAGATCGGCAAGGTCGACGATGTGCGCTACGTCAGCTCGACGATCTTCGAGCCCTGGGCCAACGGCGGCGGCGCCAAGGGCACGATGCTGTCCACCGGCGGCGCCCTGGCCGACGTGTACCCGATCCTGTTCCTGGGCCGCGACGCCTACGGCATCATCGCCCTGAAGGGTCAGTACGCGCTGACCCCGATGGTGGTGAACCCGAAGCCGAGCGACAGCGACCCGCTGGCTCAGCGTGGTTCGGTGAGCTGGAAGGCCATGCAGACCGCCGTGATCCTGAACGATGCGTTCATGGTCCGCGTGGAAGTGGCCGCCACCGCCTAATCAGGCGGATGAATGAGAGGTCGGGGCTCTAGGGCTCCGGCCTCTTCTCATTCCACTCACAAAAAGAAAGGGACCTCATGTCCGCACTCTCCACCATCCTGAACGCTGACATCCGCAAGGCGCTGGGCAACATGGTCTTCAACAAGCCCGTGTTGGCCATCAACCTGGGCGGCGCTGCCACCGTCAAGACCACCAACGCCATCGCCTACTCGGTCGACGGCGTTGCCCTGAGCAAGGCCGCGCTGGCCGCGCAGTCCATCGCTGTGACCCACGACTGCTTCGGCAACCTCGTGGCCAACGGCGTGGCCGCCTATGTGCAGCCCGTGGGCACCACGGTGTACTACCTGCTCTCCCTGGACTCCGGCGGCAACGTCAAGGTCTCCCAGGGCAGCTACGCAGGCCAGACCCTGGCGTTCCCCAGCGACATCTCGCGCATCAACACCGGCACCGGCGGCCTGCCCGTCGAGCCCGCCGGTTGCACCGCGTTCGGTGTGATCAAGGTCGCCCCGACCGTGGCCGCCACGTTCACCCCGGGCACCACCGCCCTGGACGCGGCCAACGTCAACGCGACCTACTTCGACCTGTCGATGGTCCCGGCCGTCGCGCCGTAATCGCCCGACGCTCACGAGAGCCCCGCGCCGCAAGGCCCGGGGCTTTTTTCATTCCCGATTCAAAGAGGTAACCCAACATGGCAACTTCCAGCTCCAAGAACCAGTCCCAGATCACCGGTCTGGACGAGACCCCCACCGCCACCGCTGTCGCGGTCGTGGCGGCCGACGTGCCCGAGATCAAGGGCGCCAACCATGACGACGCCCTGAGCGGCAAGTTCGAGATGGTGACCGTGCACTCGTCCGAGAGCGACGGCGGCAACGACGCGGTGTTCGTCTCGCTCAACGGTTACGCCTACCAGATTCCGCGCGACAAGCCTTTCAAGGTCCCGACCGAAGTGGTCGAGGTGCTGCGCAACGCCAAGACCACGATCTACAAGAACGTGCCCAACGGCGGCCAGGTCGAGGACACGCGCCAGCGCTTCGCCTTCTCCAGCCAGCCTGCCTAAACCCCGGGGATAGCCCAGCATGAAGGTATCCGAGTTCTACCCCTACGTGCTGCCCGATGTGCTGGGCTGCCCGTCCCCGATGCTGCGGCAGGCCATTGTGTCTGCCGCCCAAGAATTCTGCGTCGAGACGCTGGCCTGGAACGAAATTCAGGAACCGATCTCGCTGCTCAACGGTGAGCGCAGCTACGACCTGGACTTCCCCAGCCAGTCCTACCTGCACGCCGTGCGTGAAATCTGGTGCGGCGCCAACCGCATGTACCCCAAGACCCTGGCCGAGATTTCGCGCCTGATGCCTGACTGGCAGACCCGCACCAGCAACGAGCCGGTCTACTTCAACATGTCGGCCACGCGCGGCACGCTGCAGGTCTTCCCGACCCCGGCCAACATCGAGAGCCAGGCCATGGTGGTGCACGCGGCCTATGCGCCCAAGTCGTCCGCCACGTCGCTGCCCGACTTCCTGGGCGAGCGGCACACCGAGGTCATCGCCTCCGGCGCCAAGGCTCGCCTGATGGCGATGCCGGGCAAGAAGTGGAGCAGCCCCGAGCTGTCCGCTTACCACCGATCCATCTTCATCACTGGCATGGATAACGCCCGCATCGACGAGGAGCACGGCCGTGTGGTCGGCTCCCTGAGCGTGGCGCCGCGCCGCTTCGGGTAAGCACATGAGCCAATACGACCTGACCATCAACAAGGGCGAGACCTTCATCCGCCGCGTGATCTGGAAGGATGCCACAGGCGTCCCGATCAACCTGACGATGTACACGGCACGCATGCAGGTGCGCAAGAGCATCAACGACGCGACCGCGCTGATTGACATCAACACCGAGAACGGCGGCATCGTGCTGATCCCGGGGGATGGTGCGATCGACCTGCGGATCGAGGCCTCTGTCACGTCGCTGCTGACGGCCACGCGCGCCGTCTACGACCTGGAGCTGATCTCTGGTGACGGCACGGTCACGCGCCTGCTGGAAGGCGGCATCGAGTTCACCCGCGAGGTGACCCGGTGAGTGGCTCGCTGGTCGTCGAAGAATCCGGTCGCACGGTCGTCGTCCAGGAGCGCGTCACCCAGGTGATCGAGGTGGTCTCGCGCGGCCCGCAAGGCCCTGCAGGCCCTGTGAGCCCGGAGTCCTACGCGCTGCTGGCGGCATCTCAGGCTGCGGCCAACGCTGCGGCATCGAGCGAGACGGCGGCCGCCACCAGCCAGGCCTCGGCCTCGGCCAGTGAGACGGCTGCAGCGGGCAGCGCCACTGCCGCGAACGCCTCCAAGCTGGCTGCTGCAAGCTCTGAGACGGCTGCGGCCGCGAGCGCATCGACGGCCACCACCAAGGCGACCGAGGCTTCGGCCAGCGCGACGTCCGCCAGCGGGTCTGCCGCCGCAGCTGCCGGTTCTGCCACGGCAGCTGATGCCAGCGCCACCTCGGCCTCTGGCAGCGCGACGTCGGCCACGGCCAGCGCCAGCGCTGCGGCCGGCAGCGCCACCACGGCCTCCACCCAGGCCGGCAATGCGTCCACCAGCGCCGCGAACGCTGCCGCATCGGAATCTGCAGCATCTGCCAGCGCCAGCACGGCAACGACCCAGGCCGGCAATGCATCGACGAGCGCGACCAGCGCCGCCACCTCGGCATCCAGTGCCGCCACCTCGGCCACCAACGCTGGTAACTCTGAGACGGCAGCTGCAGGCAGTGCCACGGCCGCAAACACCAGCGCCACCAACGCCGCAAGCTCGGCTACGGCAGCTGCCGGATCGGCAACCAGTGCCGGAAGCTCGGCCACGGCGGCCGCTGCGTCGGTGGACTCCACCAAGGATGTACCCAGCGGCACGATCACCGGCGGCATCCTGGCCCTGGCCAACCGTGGCCAGTGCATCCCGATCTCTGCGGGCGTCACGGTGCCGTCTGGCATCTTCGCGCTCGGCCAGACCGTGAGCCTCTACAACGACACGGCCGGCAACCTGACCATCACACAGGGCTCCAGCATGACCCTGCGCAACAACGGCACGGCCTCGACGGGCAACCGCACGCTGGCTCAGCGCGCCATCGCCACGATCTGGTTCCGCTCGGCCACCGAGGCTGTCATCACCGGCTGCACGTAATGTCGGCACTGTTCCAGATGCTGATGGCCACGACGGTCTTCGGCAGCTTTGTGTTCACGCAGACGATCAGCGCGAACACGGTCAACTACAACCTGAAGGCGGCGGCGATTGCGGCGGGATGGGATCAGACCATTCCGCTCATGGCCACGGTCACGGTCAACTCTGGTGTGTATGTCTACGCCTCCAGTACAGGGGTGTATGCCTTCGACACCGGGTCCACTTTCCCGCCCAGTTCGCAGCTTGCACTCATCAACAACGGAGTCATCGTCGGGCGAGGCGGAGATGGCGGCGGTGGCAACAACCCATTCGTTGGGCCGGCATACGGCGGCGGTGGTGGCGGCCCTGGCCTGATTGCTCGCGTCTCGATTTCCATCACCAACAACGGCGCCATCGGCGGTGGCGGCGGTGGTGGTGGCGGCGGTGGAACATCCACCTGGAGCGATGGGAAGAACAGCTTCATCAGTGGCGGCGGCGGAGGCGGCGGCGGACGGCCAAACGGCACAGGCGGCCCTCCCGACACATCGTACACATCCGGCAGCTATGGCGGATCGGCTGGGCTCGGGTCCATTGGCTCAGGAGGAGCCGGCTATTTCCTGCCGGCATACCCGCCAGCCAGCGGTGGCAATGGCGGTGACGGCGGCGACATCGGAGCCTATGGATCGGCTGGTCAGTACGGGATTGGTTCGGCCGGAAATGGCGCTGGCGGGCCGCCTGGAGCGGCCATCGCCGGAAACGCAAATATCACCTGGGTCGCCACCGGCACCCGACTTGGAGCCATCACATGAGTATCGCCTTCGATTACGACGTCATCAGCACCGACGAGTCCGCTGGAGTCATGGAGGTGCTGTACACGCACGCCGTCTACGGCGATGTGTTGGTTGGAGTTCGGCTGCCGCTGGTTGGCGAGTCGCGCGAGGCCGTCATCATTCAGGCCGCACCGACGGCAATCTGGGAGCCGCGAGTCATCGCGTATGACGTGCCACCCGTTGGACTGAAGGGCTCAATCGGCTCTGGTCCTGTCGATGTGCGCACGCCCCTGCAGGTCGCCAAGGACAACAAGCTGGCGGAGATTGCGCTCTGGCGCTACGTTTCCGAGACGGGCGGCGTCATGGTCGGAGGCTCCAAGATCAGGACCGACCGCGAGAGCCAGGCCCAGGTCACGGGCGCATTCACCTGCCTGTCCCAGGGGTTGGTGCAGTCGATCGACTGGAAGGCGTCTGACGGCTCCTGGGTCACGCTGGGCCTGCCCCAGGTGACAGCCATCGCCACGGCAGTCTCGCAGCATGTGCAGTCCTGCTTCACGGCTGAGCGCGAGCTGGCCGCCCTGGTGGCTGCAGCGCTGACGGTCGAGGATGTCCAGGCGATCAGCACCCCGGTCGAGGTTCTCTGATGGCGACGTCCACCCGAATCGGCCTGCACACCGCCTTCGGCTGGCGCGTGGCGCACATGGCCATGCCGGCCGGGGCCGAGCACACGCTGCTGATCCGCAAGTACATGCAGCGCCACGAGATGCCGGCACAGGCCCTGTGGACCAAGGGTCGCGTCGAGAGCTTCAACCAGTCGGGAGAGTTCCTGATTGGCGAGCGCATCAAGGGCTCGTTCACGGGCGAGTTCGGGCCTGTGCGCAAGGGCCGCCTGGTTCTGCGCGCCACGTCAGACAGCGAGTGGTGGTGTGTGCCGGCCTCACTGAATGGCGGGCTCATGCCGGTGCTGAGCGCTCTGCGCGTGCCTGCCGGTCAAACGCTGCCGCTTGCGGCCGGCACCAAGTTTCTGCTGTGCGACGGTGATCTGTCGGTGGGCGCCTCCGCTGTTGCGGTGGGCGAGTCGATGGAGAGTGCCGAGGCCGTCGCCAGCTCCGTTTCCGGGGCTCTTGGCCTCATTTTCTCTGACGCTGCACCATGAAATACCGCCCCCTCACCACCAACCTGACCTACTACGCAGGCCTGCTGCTGCTGCTGACGCTGCCGTGGCGCCTGGACGATGCGCTCGCCTGGCTGCCGGCCATCATCGCGGTCTACATGTGGGGCGTAATCGTCCTGAGCGTCGGCTACCACCGTCTGTTCTCGCACCACGCCTTCCAGGCCAATGGCTTCTGGCATGCGCTGTTCGCCTTCTCCGGGGTGGCCTACATGTTCGGCAGTCCGTCCCAGTGGGTGATCATCCACCAGGCGCACCACGACCACTCGGACACCGAGCTTGACCCGAACCGGGATGGCTGGAAGGCGATGCTCTGGAAGGGCTACCGGTCCACCGAGTCCGACAAGTGGCGCGCCAAGATGCTGATGCGCAACCACCCCCAGATGTACGCCTTCATCGAGCACTACTGCACGCCGATCTCGATCGGGATGCTGACCTTGATGGGCCTGCTGATGCCGGACTTCCTGCTGAACGCCTTCCTGCCGGGCGTGGCCTTCGTGCTGTTCGTTGGCGGCCTGCACACAAACTTCAGCCACTACCGGGGCCAGCCGCTGAACCTGTGGTGGATGGAGTACCTGCTGCCTGTGGGTGGCGATTGGCTGCACGGCACACACCACAAACGGGCCGGGCTCTGGGACATGCGCACCCGCTGGTATCACCTGGACATCGGGCAGTGGGTCATCCGCGCCATCCGCCGGACCTGACGATCTGTCCGGGGGCTTGACACCCGTGCTACTATTTTAGTGAACGACAGCCCGCATTGACGCGGGCTTTTTCGTTTGCGCCCACCAAAGCCGCCCGGTTGATCCCGGCGGCTTTTTTGTTTCCAAGGGAGCAACATGGCAACTCCAGCCAGTTCCGTCGTCAAGTCGGCGGCCACCATTCTTCAGGACCTGGCCGGCGTGCGATGGCCGGCCACCGAGCTGGTGGAGTGGCTCAATGCCGGGCAGCGCGAGATTCAGGTCTACCGCCCGGACGCCACGATGCACACGCTCACCGGCACCCTGCAGTCCGGCGATCGGCAAGTGCTGAGCGCCATCTCCGAGGTGGCCGCCCTCAAGCCACTGCGCTTCCTGGGCATCCGCCGCAACAAGTCGTCGGCCAGCCAGGGCGGGGCCGTCACCGAGGCGGCGCGCGCCGAGCTGGACGCGGTTGACCCGAACTGGGCGGCAAGCCCCGGCGCGATCGACATCGAGCACTTCATGTTCGACAAGCGCGACCAGCTGGCCTTCTACGTCTACCCGCCGGCCTCGCCGCTGGCCAAGGTGGAGCTGATGGTGTCGGTCGCCCCGGATGACGTGCCCGTACCCAGCGGAGTCACCTTTGCAACGGTGACGGGGAATATCTCTGTGCCAGACAACTTCGCCAGCGCGCTGGTGGACTACGTGCTGCACCGCGCCTTCCTCAAGGACACCGAGTTCTCCGGCGATGTGGGCCGGGCAACCGCCCACTACAACGCCTTCGGCAACGCACTGAGCATCGAGCTGCGCAGCGGCCTCATCGCCTCGTCTGGCGACGTCTCCGGCTCCATCAACCAATAAGCGAGACGCACCAGCATGTACCGCCCCAAGATCGCCAACAACGCCGTGACCACCCTGGCCACGTCGATCGCCACCATCGGCCAGACCTCCGTCACCCTGACGTCCTCCGTCAAGTTCCCCGACCTGGTGGACGGCGAGTGGTACTACATCACCGTCGTCGACGCTGCCAACGTGCCGGAGGTGATGATCGTTACAGCCAAGGTCGGCTCCGTGCTGACCGTGCAGCGCGCCAAGGACGGCACGGCTGCGCGGACCTTTGCCGCTGGCTCCACGGTCTCCATGAACCCCAACGCCGGCTACCTGGAGAAGCTGGCCGCCCGTGACGGCAGCGACGCCTCCGGAACCTGGCCCATCGGCATCGAGGGCAATGCTGGCACGGTCACGGACGGTGTCTACACCGCAGGCGACCAGACGATCGGCGGCACCAAGACCTTCTCCTCCCCCATCGTTGGCGACCTGAGTGGCAACGCGGCCACCGCCGACCTGGCGGATGTGGCGAGCTTCGCCACCCACGCCTACTCGGCCGTGGCGGGCGGCTCGTCGGTGGCGATCACGGCCACCTTCGCCCCCAACATCACGGCACTGGAGGACGGCACCCGCGTGCGCCTCAAGGGTGCGCCCCTCAACACCAGCACCAGCCTCACCTTCGCCGCCGGCACCACGAGCCCGGTTCCCGTCAAGACCACCTCCGGCATGGCCCTGTCGGTCGGCGTCATGCCATCGGATGCCGACCTGCTGTACAGCGCCGCGCTGGGCGCCTGGGTGCTGATGAACCCGCTGAGCGACCTGGCGGCGGCGAGCTTCACGGCCGCCATTGACGCCGGCACGCTGACGCTGGCGTTGGCGCCCTGTGTCAGCACATTCCGCAGCGCGTCACTGACGGACGGCTCCGTGCGCCTGGTGCGCAACGATGCCGAGCTGAGCCTGCTGCTGCCGCAGGCGGCTTCCCTGGGTGCCTCCAATGGTGTGGCCAGCACGATGGTGCTGATGGAGCTGCTGTCCGGCACGTCCAAGGAGCTGGCCGTCATGAACCTGAGCGGCTTCCTGGCCGCCGGCATGAACGGACGCGAACTGATCAGCACCACCGCCATGAGCGCGGCCGCCACCAGTGCCTCGGTCATCTACAGCGCAACCGCCCGCACCAATGTGTCGTATCGCGTGCGCGGCCTGATCACCCACACCCAGACCCTGGCCGGCTTCTATAACGCGCCCATGACCCGGCTCGACCCGGTGAACGTCGGACTGCGCAGCATGGACTTCAGCAAGCCATCCGACTTCTCCGCCGCAGGGGCCACCTGCACCTACACGGGAAGCCTGGTGGAGACGGCTGGCTTTTATGTCCGTGGCGGCGGTGATCTGTGGACCCCGGGAACCTGGGACCTTGGAGCCAATCGGGTCATGGTCGGCATCCGCGTCGCAAGCGAGGACTACACAGACGCCGATGGCGGCAACGTCGCCGTGCGTCGCGTCTATGTGCGCGGAATCAACATCAAGAACAACTAAGGATGCCGATGCCTGACTTTTTCATCCACGACCACATGGTTCAGGCCGTTCACCACCTGTACCCAGCCATGCGGTATGGGCGCGATTTCATGGTGCTCATGGGCGTCAACCGCGACGGCACGCCGGCCAGCGACGCCTGGATCGAGGGCTGGCCCGAGATCATGCCGATGCCCACGCTGGACGAACTGCGCGCAGCCTACGCAGACAGCCAGGCCTCGCCCGCTGCATGAAGTTTCGCCTCTACCAGGCGCTGATCGCCTTCGATCAGCTGCTCAATGCCGTCCTCTTCGGCGGCTGGGCCGACGAGACCATGTCCTCGGCCGCGTGGCGCCTGGAGCAAGAGGGCCGCATCGGCGGGCGCATCGCTCGCCCCGTGATCGACAAGCTGCTGTGGTTCGACCGAGACCACTGCCGCGTCTCCTACGAATCTGAGCGTGATCGCGCGCAGCTACCACCCGGACTGCGCGAGGTTCCGGCCTCAAATCAGATCCATTTTCACAGCTTCTCTCGCGCGAAAGGCCGCACCCATGATTGAGAAGGACCCGTCCACCTACCCCCTGCTGACCTACCTCTGGGTGATCGGCCTCTCCGTCTTCAGTGGCTTTGCCAGCTTCATGCGCAACCTCAAGAAGGGTCGCGCGCGGGTCTTCAACATCGTCGAGTTCGTGGGCGAGATCGCGTCGTCCGCACTGGCCGGCCTGATCACATTCTGGCTCTGCCAGGAGAGCAACGTCTCGCAGCTGATGACGGCGGTCTTCGTGGCCGTCTCCGGCCACATGGGCAGCAAGGCCCTCAACATGTTCGAGGAGTGGGCTGAGAAGCGCTTCCCCGATCTGGCCAACAAGAAAGGCGAGTGATGTTCTCTGCACTGTTTTCATTCCTGGGGGGCTCTGTCTTCCGCATGCTGTGGGGCGAGATTTCCAGCTTGATGAGCAAGCGCCAGGACCACGCGCACGAGATCGAGCGCCTGCGCCTGCAGTCCGAACTCGATGACAAGGCCCACCTGCGCACCCAGGACAACCTGCGCCTGCAGCACCAGCTGGGCGTGGAGCAGATCGAGGTCATGCGCGAGTCCGCATCGTCTGCGGCGGCCGATGAGGCCTTCGGCAACGCCATGAAGGAAGCCTTCAAGCCGACCGGCTACACGCTGGTCGACGTCTGGAACGGCGTGATCCGCCCTCAGTTCGCGCAGATCGCCCTGTGCCTGTGGTTCGCCAAGGTGGTGGGTCAGGGCTTCACCATGGACGACTACGACAAGGAGCTGGTGGCTGCCATCCTGGGCTTCTTCGTGGCTGACCGCACCCTGCTGAAGCGGGGCAAGTGACGTGGGGCAGCTGGAACTCCTGTACCAGCTGATCCGCCGCTTCGAGGGGTGCCACCTCAAGCCCTACCTGTGCCCGGCCGGGGTCTGGACCTGCGGCTGGGGCAGCACGGGGCCTGACGTCTTTCCTGGACGCGCCTGGACCCAGGAGTACGCGGACATGCGCCTGAAGAAGGACGCCGAGTTCTTCGCGCGCGAGACGGCCCGCCTGTGCCCCGGCCTGAGTGGGTCGCGCCTGAGCGCCATTGCCGACTTCGCCTACAACCTGGGCGTCGGCCGTCTGTCGGCGTCGACCTTGCGCCGGCGCATCAATGCCTCCGACTGGGCTGGCGCCGCGCGCGAGCTGGCCAAGTGGGTCAACGGTGGCGGCAAGGTGCTGCCTGGCCTGGTCAAGCGGCGCGAGGTCGAGGCCGCCATTCTTCTGATGGGCGACCGATGAGGACGCGCCTGGTTGACACGTCCAGGCCCGGTATTCGATCGGCGCTCATCTTCCTGCAAAACCAGCTATTCCCCAGTGACGAGGTGGTCGACCCCGAGAGCGGCCACTGGTGGATCACGTGGGATGGCGAGGTGCCTGCGGCCTTCTCGGCCATGCGCATCGTCCCGAGCTGGTCGCACACCTTCTACCTGGCGCGCTGCGGCGTGCTCAGCAACTACCGTGGCCAGGGCCTGCAGCGACACATGCTGCAGCGGCGCGAGGCGCTCGCCAAGGAGCTGGGCGCCAAGCGACTGATCACGACGACCTACCGCAACCCCAGGTCTGCCAACAACCTCATTGCCAAGGGCTATCTCACCTATGAGCCCTCGACGCGGTGGGGAGCGCCCGACACCATCTACTGGATCAAGGAATTCCCCCAATGACGGCTGCGACCGAGAAGATCGACGAGCAATTCAAGTCCTTCGCCACTGAGCGACAGGCGCAGATCATCGACGCGGTCAACCAGCACGGCTCCCTGCGCTCTGCTGCGCGCGCCCTGGGGATCGGCTACCGCTCTGTGCACAACGCAGTGGACGCCGTGACGCGCAAGGCTGCGCTGCGCGGCTACGCTCCGGACTACGACATGACCAAGGTGGTTGCCCCGGGCTTCGCCATCAAGGGCACCAGCACGCTCTACAAGGACGGCGTGCAGGCGATCCAGTGGGTCAAGACTGACCGCGACGCCGAGCAGCAGCTCGCACTCATGCGCGCCACGGTGGATGCGATGTCTCAGGACATCACGCGCCTGGCGCCGATTCAGTTCAGCCGAGAGGTCTACAGCGACCTGTGCAACGTCTACACCCTGACCGACAGCCACGTGGGTATGCTGGCCTGGGGCCGCGAGACGGGCGCCGACTGGGACCTCAAGATCGCCGAGCGCGTGCTGGTGGGCTGCTTCGAGAAGATGATCGCCCGCTCCCCGGCGGCATCCACCTGCATCGTCAACCAGCTGGGGGACTTCCTGCACAGCGACGGCCTGCTGCCGGTGACGCCGACCTCTGGCCACATCCTGGACCAGGACGGCCGCTACCCCAAGGTGGTCGAGGTGGCGGTCCGCATCCTGCGCCGCGTTGTCGACATGGCGCTGCACAAGCACCTCAAGGTGATCGTGCTGATGGCCGAGGGCAACCACGACATGGCCAGCTCGGTATGGCTGCGCGCCATGTTCCGCGTGCTGTACGAGAACGAGCCGCGCGTGATGGTCTTCGACCACCCGCTGCCGTACTACGCCTACCAGCACGGCAGCACCATGCTGGCCTTCCACCACGGCCACCTGAAGAAGAACGACCAGCTGCCCATGCTGTTCGCCTCTCAGTTCCACAAGATGTGGGGCGATACCGAGCGCCGCTACTGCCACGTCGGCCACCGCCACCACCTGGAGGAGAAAGAGCACTCCGGGATGACGGTGATGCAGCACCAGACGCTGGCCGCCCGGGACGCCTACGCCGCGCGCGGCGGCTGGGTGGCCGATCGCCGCGTGACCGCCATCACCTATCACACGCTCGATGGCGACATTCACCGAACCACGGTCACGCCTGAGATGCTTGACCGCCAGGAACGCGCATGAAAATCAGTGTCAACGGTTTCGGCGGCATGATGCCGCGCCTGGCTGCGAATCTGCTGCCCAACGAGGCGGCCCAGATCGCGCTCAACGTGCGCCTGAAGTCGGGCACGCTGCGACCCTACAACCTGCCCAAGCTCGAATCCACCGAGATCGTGGCGGCCGCCAAGTCGGTCTTCATGCTGGGCGCGGCCGGTGTGGCCATGCCGCTGTCCTGGGAGAGCGACGTCGACGTGGCGCCCAGCCCGCTGGCGGACGATGAATACCGCGTCTACTACACCGGTGACGGCCTGCCCAAGAAGACCAGCTACGCCCTGGCCAACTTCGGCGCTGCGACCCACCCGGCCGCCTGGTATCTGCTGGGTGTGCCGGCCCCCACGGCAACACCCACCCTGGCCGCGACCACGGGCTCCGTGGCGTCTGGCACCTACGCCTACGTCTACACCTGCGTCACCCAGTTCGGCAGCGTGCTGCTGGAGGAGTCGCAGCCGTCGCCGGCCCAGCTGATCACCCTGGCCAGCATGGGTGGCGTGACGGTCTCCGGCCTGACCAGCCCGCCCACGACCAACCGCAACTACGTCTACAAGCGCATCTACCGCAGCTCGGGCGGAGAGTTCCAGCTGGTGGCGCAGATTCCGTTCGCCAACACCAGCTACACCGACAGCCTGGCGGCCGCGTCCATCCCTGGCGATGTGCTGGCCACGACCGACTGGGCGCCGCCGCCCGACGACCTCAAGGGGGTTGTGACGCTGCCGTCGCAGGGCATGGTGGGCTATCGCGGCAAGGAGGTCTGGTTCAGCGAGCCCGGCTTCCCGCACGCCTGGCCGGCCAAGTACATGCAGACGGTCGACTCCAAGATCGTGGCGCTCAAGGCCTTCGGCAACAACATCGCCATCGGCACCGAGGCCCACCCCTACGTCGGCTCCGGCCTGCACCCGGACTCGTTCACGCTGCAGAAGATGCCGTTCCTGGAGCCGTGCGTGAGCAAGCGCTCGATGGCGTCCGACGAGCGCGGCGCGATGTACGTCAGCCCCAACGGCCTGATCTCCCTGGGTGGCGACATGAGCGGCAAGGTCTCGGATGCGGCGCTGTCGCGCGAGCAGATGTCGGACTACGGCATCGAGACCATGGTGGCGACCGTCTACGATGGGCGCTACTACGGCTTCTACAACTCGGTGGCGGCCGGCGCGGGCTGCCTGGTCTTCTCGCGCGACCCCAGCGCCCCGGTGGCCAGGATGGACCTGAGCGCCTCGGCCGTGACGGTGGACCAGCGCACCGCGCGCATGCTGTTCGTCGACACGGTCGATGCCCGGCTGTACCGGTTCGACTCGACCGACACGCTGCCCATGACGATGACCTGGAAGACCAAGGAGTTCCGCGCCAACGCGCCGCACAACCTGGGCTGCTTCCGGATCGTCGGCCCCGAGATTTCGGCTGACGACCAGGCCTACAACACCTACGTGGAGCTGGTCAACGTGACCATCGCCGCGAACAACCAGGCCCTGCTGACGGCCTCCTCGGACGTCAGCGGGCAGGTCAACGCGATGGCTGTCAATGCCATCGCCGGGGTCAACGGCTCGCTGCTGCAGGCGCCGCTGCCCCAGATTCGCACCAGCGTCAACGTCACCATCTTCGGCGGCAAGACCCCCATTGCGCAGGGTGAGTACAACATGAACGTGGTGCACCGGCTGCCCGCAGGGATGCGCTACATGACCATGGAGGCCCTGGTCTCCGGCCAGCGCGAGGTGCTCGGCATCGAGATGGCGTCCTCGCCGCAGGAGCTGCGCAATGGCTAGTCGTCGCGTCCCCAACATCCCACAACCCAGCGCCTCCAACCTGGCGCCGTCGGTCATGGCCCTGGCCCTGGTGGTCAAGCACGTCACCGGCCAGAGCCAGACGCCGATCGAGCCACTGGCGGCCGACGCCACCCTCGTCCAGGTGATCGACAAGCTCAACGAGCTGATCGCCCGTCTGCAGGGCTCTGGATGACTTGGCCTGAAGCTCTGACCTGGATAAGATAGCCAAAGCAACAGAGCCAGACAGACAGCCCTGGCATTAAAACAAGCATCGCCCTATTGGGGCGTAGCCTTGTCTGAACCCCGCCCCGACGCCCACGCGGCCATCGGGGCTTTTTTGCTTTTTGCCCATGAACCGTCCAGGCCTGCAAATGGTGAGCGACGTGGTGGCGGTGCATCAGTTCTTCGACAAGCACGAACCGATCCCGCTGCGCACGGACATGCGGGCGATCGGGTTGGAGCGCCACGGCGAGCTGATCGCTGGCGTTCTGTACGACAGCTTCAATGGACACAACATCTGCATGCACGTGGCCGCCAAGCCCGGCGTGCTGTGGCTGCGGCCGCTGTTCCTGCAGACCATTTTCACGTACCCATTCGTGCAGTGCGGTGTGAGCCGCATCACCGGCCTCGTGCGCGAAACCAACCTGGCCGCCCGCAAGCTCGATGAGCACGTGGGCTTCACCGAAGAGACGCGCCTGAAGGGTGCTGCCGAGGACGGCAGCGACCTGATCGTCTACGTCATGTGGCGCGACAAGTGCCGCTACATCGCCCACTAGGAGGGCTTCACCATGATCATCATTTTCGGCCGCGAAGGCTACACGCGCGACGGCATCCGCCGCTACCACAAGTCCGGCGGCGGCTACAACGCGCCCCCGCCCGACCCGGCCCTGGTGGCGGCCCAGATCAAGTCCATGGGCGTGCAGGACCAGGTCATGCGGCAGATGATGGACAACACGGAAAAGAACGCCCCGCTGATCGAGTCGCAGATGAAGCTGGGCATCCGGGCTCAGGAGACGGCCTACGACCAGTCGCAGGACGATCGCACCTGGATGCTGTCGCGCCGCGAACAGCTGTCCGGCCAGCAGGACCAGCTGACCCAGGACGCCGAAGACTTCAACCAGGCCGACCGCCAGGAGCAGATGGCGCGCGACGCCATGGGCGACGTCAACGCCGGCTACGCCAACGCCGAGGCCCAGGGCAGCCGCAACCTGGCCGCGCGCGGCGTCAACGCCAACTCGGGCGCCGCCCTGGCCCTGAACAAGGCCGCCTCCACCGGCAAGGCCCAAGCCCTGGCCGGAGCCGCCAACGCGGCCCGCACGGGCGCGCGCGCAGAAGGCCGCGCCTTGACCGACCGCGCTGTCAACGCGCTGGCCGGCTACCCCGCCATGGGCATGAGCGCCACCGGCGCCGGTGCTGGCTTTGGCGCCAACGGCATGAGCGTGGCCGTCGGCGGCCAGGCCGGCATGAACGCGGGCCTGACGGCCGTGGGCGGCATGGCTGGTGCGCTGGGTCAGAACGCCACCGGCATGTACGGGCAGCAGGCCGGCTTCAAGGCAAAAATGGAATCGGCTGACGCCTCCGGCAGTGCCGGCGCATCCGCTGGTATGGGCGCGGCCGTCGGCGGCATCGCCATCGCCATCTGATGCGGCAAGAACCCCTGAACGAGGCCACCCGTGGCTTCTTGGACGCCGGCATGCGCGTGATGAACGCCTTCATGCTGGCAGAGACTGAGGCTGAGCACGTGCAGCAGCTGCTGTCCATGATGGACCCGAAGCACGGCGCCCGCATCCTGGACGCAGGCTGTGGCATCGGCGAGGTCGCGCTGCTGATGCGCGACGCCCGGCCGGACCTGGAGTTCGTGCTGCTCAACAGCAACGAGGAGCAGCTCAGGCAGTGCCCGGCTGACATGACGAGCTTGCTGGCGAATTACGACCGCATCCCATTGCCGGATGGGTCGGTCGACGTGGTGATGTTCAACTTCGCCATCTGCCATTCGCCCGACTGGTGGACCACCCTGGATGAGGCGCGCCGCGTGCTCAAGCCGGGCGGCATGGTCTTCATCTTCGACGGCGAGCGCCGCAGCGGCAGCAACGACCTGGCCGTCCAACACCTGGAGGCCGCCTTCCATGCGTCCGAGACGGTCATGCAGACGGCTCGGCTGGCCGGCTTCGAGCTGCACCAGAGCTACCTGCCGGCCGCGCACAGCTACCGCCTGCGCGATGTGATGAGCGAGCGCCAGGCCTACGACCAGGTGGTGGGTGACGTGGTCCCCATCGTCTGGAAATTCAGGGCCATGGAGTGCGACGATCCGATCGCGCTGGCCTTCCGGCGCCATGAGCGCATCGGCTTCCAATTCTCCGGCGGGCGCGACTCCACAGCCGCGCTGTACCGGCTGCGCCCCTACTGGGACCGCATGACGGTCTATCACCTGGACACGGGTGACCAGTTCCCCGAGACCCAGGCGGTGGTCGCGCGCGTGGCGCAGGACGTCAATCTGACAATCATCGGCAGCGACGTGCGCGCCTACCACGAAGAGGTGGGTTTGCCGTCCGACCTGGTGCCGGTGGACAACACCCCGGCCGGCCGCCTGGTCTCGGGCCGCAAGCAGGCCCTGGTCAGTCGCTACGAATGCTGCTACCAGAACCTGATGCGCCCGCTGCACGAGCGCATGCGCGCCGACGGCATCACGCTGCTGGTGCGCGGTCAGCGCGACGACGAATACGACACGCCACCGCTGCGCTCCGGCCAGCGCGAAGGCGGCACCGAGGTGCTGTACCCGATCCAGGACTGGACCGGCGACCGAGTCTCTGACTACCTGCAAGAGTACGACCTGCCTCTGGCCCCGTTCTACGAGCGTGGCGCGCGCCGCGCGCCGGAGTGCATGTCCTGCACCGCCTGGTGGGATGAGGGTCGCGCCGGCTATATGAGGACCTACCACCCCGTTCAGTTCGAGCGGCTGCGCGAGCGCATGAGCGCCGTGCGCAAGGAAGTGAATCGCCAGTTCCACATGTTGACGGATATGCCATGAAAAAACTCGACCCGATGGTGGGCTTCGCTGGTGGGCTGGCCAACGCCTACAACATGTACCGCGCCGAGCAGAAGCGTGACGAATGGCTCAAGCGCATCGAGGCCGCGCGCGCGCCCAAGGATGTGCCGCCCGTGGCTGCTCCCGCAGCGCCAGCCGCACCCGCAACTCCCGCCGAGCCGGCAGCCTTGCCGGCTGGTGACTATGAGACCTTCCAGGCCGAGCAGCCCGCCGCCATGCCGCCTGCGGCCGATGAGTCCCAAGCCGCTCCGGCCCAGGACTACGACGAGTACCGGGCTGAGTCCGACCGGCTCTTCGCCCAAGACCAACCCAGCGCTGCGCCGGCCCCCGAGCTGCCGCAGACCAGCAACTGATAACGAGGTATCCCCATGCGTTTTGATCTTCTGAGTTTCGTGGGAGGCCTCGGCACCGGTGGCATGGCCCAATGGCAGCGCGAGAAAGAGCAGGAGCGCCAGGATCGCCTGGACACCATGCGCGCCGAGGAGCACGGCCTGCGCATGAAGCAGATGCAGGGCCAGGTCGACGACGCCGACCAGGAGCGCAGCGACCGCAAGTCCGTGCGCGAGGCTGGCACCGAGGTCAAGGGCCAGGATGGCGTGGCCGCCGGCACCAACTTCTATGCCGCCGGCAATGAGGCGCAAGCCCAGGACCAGGCCGAGCAGGACGCCTTCATCAACGGCACCGACACGGCCGCCGCGCCCACCAAGGCAACCGGCCTGACGGGCGGTGGCAAGCCGCGCATCGGCGCCGCCGGCATCAAGGTGGCCGACATGAACACGCCGGACGCGCGCTACGAGCGCATCGCCCAGGCCTACGATCGGATCAACCCAGAGAAGGCCCTGGAGTTCCGCAGCAAGTCGTCTGAGTTCAAGGTCAAGCAGGAGGCTCTGATGCGTGATGCCTCCTTCAACGCCGCCGCCAAGCACGTCGGCAACAAGGATTTCGCCGGCCTGGGCAAGACCTGGTACGGCGCTTACAACGACGGGCAGGATGCCGAGTTTGTGTCTGACGGCAAGGATGGCGGCAAGTACGTTTTCACGAAGGAGGGGCAGAAGGTCGGCGAGTTCTCATTCAAGAATGGCGACGAGCTGATTCAAGCCATTCGGGATCGCTACTACCCGGATGAGCGTCGCGCTCGTCTGCAGGCCGAGGCCACCAAGCGCACCGACGAGGACAGCAAGCCGGTCAATGTGCCCTACGGCGGCGCTCTGGTGCGCAACGGCAAGGTGGTCTACAAAAACGACCGCCTGCCGGGCGCCGGCCTGGGCGCCGATGGCAAGCCCCTGCCTGCCGCCCTCAACTTCGAGGCGGGATTCGAGCCCAAGGTGTGGCAGGAGGAGGCGCTCAAGCAGCTGGCCAAAAAGGCCGAGATGGGCGAGCAGATGACGGCCGACCAGCAGCAGGCATTTGTGAACGAGATGGTCTCCAAGGGTCGTCGTCAGTATGTTGCTGACCGTCAGCGTGAGTATGGCGACCGCGCCTTTGCGACGGACGCAGCGCGCGCGAACACGCCGGAGGAGGTGGCGGCGCTCCGCGACAAGTGGTCCAAGCTCGGCCTGCCTGATTCCCGCATGGGACAGCTCGATCCGCGCTTCAAGCCGGCCAAGCCCAAGGCGGCAGACGGCGCGCCGGAAAAAGGCTCCGCCACTCCTGCGGTGCGATCGCCACTCGCAGACCTGAACGATCGCACCCTGCAAGAGCTGGCGAACATCAACGGGCACACCAATCAGCAGGCGGCCAAGGAGGAGCTGGCGCGTCGCCGCGCCACGGCGGCCGAGCCGCATGTCGGCACCGATGCCGCTTCCTCCCTCGCCTTTGGCGCCTGATAAAAAACGCAGAAGCACATGGCCAAGAAGAAGCCCCAACAGAATTTCGAGTACGCCGTCGATGAACTGACCCAGGCCGGCGTGAACTTCCACGGACTCTATGCCGAGCCGGAGGAAGAGTCGGCCCCGGCCGCCCCAGCCAAGGCGCCGGAGCGCAGCACGTTCTACGCGGTCAACGACTTCATGATCGACGCCGGCAACTCGGCGGCTGGACTGGTCAAGGCCGGTGTCGACCTGGTGTCTCCGGATGGTTCCGTCTCGCAGGCCATCGACGGCTTCATCAAGGACGGCCAGGACAAGCAGTCCGACAAGAAGAAGTTCTTGCGCAACCAGCTGAGCACCAACCTGCAGGCAGCCGGCGAGAACGACGGCACGACCTCCGGGCAGCTCGGCGCCGAAGCCGACAAAGCGGGCGTCTACCTGAAGCATGCATTCTTCAGCGATCCGCTGGGCACGCTTGGCGAGATCGTCGGCAACGTCGGCCCGTTTGCCCTGCTGGGCAAGGGCATGCACGCCGCCAAGCTGAGCGAAGGCATCCGCACGGCCGTCGCCTCTGGCGCTGGCGCAGGCCTGTCTGCCGGCGAGGTGCGCGGCAACATCTGGGAGCGCATCAACGGCACCAAGGACGCAGAGCTGCAGACAGCGAGCCCGGTCTATGCGGCGCTGCGCGAAAGCGGCATGAGCGAGGCCGACGCCAAGAGCGAGCTTGGCGCCAACTTCATGCGCAACCTGCCGGAGACGGGGGTGGCTGCATTGCTGGGCGCACTGGGCGGCAAGTATGGTGTGGAGGGCATGACCGCTGGCGTGGCCCCCAAGCTGGGCCGCGTGGGAAGCGCCGTCGTTGGCGGCATCAATGAGGGCCTGCAGGGCACCACCGAACAGGTGGCCAGCAACTATGGCGTGCAGCGCGTCAACCCCAACCAGAGCCTCATCGAAGACATTGGCACCAACACGGTGGCCGAGGCCTTGCCTGGCGTGGCCACCGGCGTGGTCACCGGCAGCCACGGCGGCAACTCGCACGTCGAGCCGCCGTCTAAGTCGGCCGGCCCGCTGTCGCGCGCCGCCGAGGCGGCCGCACCGGTTGCGCTGGCGCCGTCTGCCGACCCCATCACGCAGCGCGTCTCCGAGGTGGAGGCGGAAGTTCGCTCCGGCAAGCTGCTGGATGCCCTGCGCGCCAGCAACCCCGAGGCCGCCTCCGGCCTGGTGGATGCCCTGGCTGCAGCCAAGAACGAAACCCTGCCGCCGTCGGCGCGCGAGCAGGCTGTCGCCGAGATCGACGGCATCATGCGCGAGCTGCAGATGCGGCCCGCCCAAGCAGCTGGCCAGGCCTGGCAGGACCTGGGCATGAGCACGCCGGCCGACGACTTGGCCGCACAGCGCGCTCAGTCCGAAGGTATCAACACGGCCGGCCAGCAGTGGCAGGACCTGGGCATGACCGCCCCGGGCGATGACCTGTCGCAGCAGAAGGCTGAGCACCAGGCCGGCGTAGCCGCCGAGGCCGGCAATGCCTGGCAGGCCCTGGCCCCCGGCATCAAGGAGGGCGGCGACTCGTCCGGCATCCCCGACAGCCAGCGCTACCCGGATCGCCAGCCGGCCGCAGCGCCGGCACCGGAGCCGGCGCCCGCAGAGGCTCCGGCCCCGACCGTCGCCCGCCGCACCGTGGCCGCCCCGAAGGTGGCTGTGCCGGCCGGCGAGGGTCCGGCCGTCAAGCGCCAGCGCATTGCGCAGCTGCAGGCCCTGGTGGCCGACGGCTTCAGCACGATCGAGCGCAACGACTCGGGCCAGGTCATGCTGGTCAACCCCAAGCGGGGCGAGCAGGTCGAGCTGGAGAATGCCCTGGAGGCTCAGCGCGCCCGCAAGATCATGGCGGACTACGTGGCAGCCCAGGCGGCCACGGCAGCCACCAGCCCGGACAACGATCTGAAGGAGCCGACCCAGGCCCAGGCCGAGGCGGGCAACTACAAGAAGGCCGCCATGCGCGTGGCCGGCGCCGATCTGATGATCGAGAACGCGGCCGGCTCGACCCGCTCTGGCGTTGGCCAGGACGGCAAGGCCTGGAGCACGCCGATGGTGCACCACTACGGCTACGTCAAGCGCAGCGAAGGCGCCGACGGCGACGGCGTGGATGTGTTCGTTGGCCCGCGCCCGGACAGCAACCAGGTTTTCGTGGTCGACCAGGTCGACCCCAAGACGGGTAAGTTCGACGAGCACAAGGTGATGCTGGGCTTCACCAGCGAGGCCGACGCGCGCGCCGGCTACCTGGCTAACTACGAGCCGGGCTGGCAGGGAATTGGTGCGGTGACTCCGATGACGGCCGAGCAGTTCCACGCCTGGATGAAGGGCGACGACCTGGCGCTGCCGGTCAACAAGGACGTGCCGGCCAACGAGCTGGCCGACGAGCCGGGCGACGCCAAGCTGGTGGCCGCCTTGCGCAGCCAGGACCCGAGCATCCGCCTGGCAGGCAACACTCCGGAGGCGAACGCGCTGCGCGCGCTGCTGCGCTCCATGGAGAGCATCTTCGGCGTGCACGGCGTGCCGGTGGAGTCGGATGGCGCGTTCGATGGCTTCGCCCACAAGGGCGTTGTCTATGTCAACGTGCGCACGCCGATGATGCACGTGATGCAGACGATCGGCCATGAGCTGGCGCACACGAAAGAGGGTGTTGTGCCACAGCTGCGCGATCGCATCTGGAGCCTGATCGACGACGCCGGCAAGAAGGTCTACTTCGAGAAGTACCTCTTC